>Ga0256828_1000741_pt1 | contig 21306 bp, 23 predicted proteins | sample CV88metaG_FD_185993 | JGI IMG/M metagenome (GOLD analysis project Ga0256828, IMG submission 185993) | Hydrothermal vent microbial communities from East Pacific Rise, Pacific Ocean - CV88 | ecosystem: Environmental > Aquatic > Marine > Hydrothermal vents | place: Pacific Ocean: East Pacific Rise...
TCATCTATTTTTGAATTTAATTCATCATCTTTTGAAGTTGCTCTATTGATTTCATCATTTAGATTTGATTCAATTAAATCTTCTTTAGCAATTGCTCTACTTATCTCTTCTGAAATTTTTGAATCTAATTCTGTTTCTTTAGCAGTTGCTCTATTGATTTCATTATCAACTTTTGCATCAATATCGTTTTCTTTAGCAATTGCTCTATTGATTTCATCATTTATAGATGTTTCAAGTTTATTATCAGCATCTATTGCTCTATTAACTTCACTATCTAATTTTCCTGAAATTTCAGAAACATTTTCTCTAATTGATGTTTCCTCAGCAATCGCTCTGTCTTTTTCGGCAGTTACTTTGTCTTCTACAGATTTAGTGTAAGCATTGACTTCATTTATAGATGAATCTAATTTATTATCAGCATCAACTGCTCTTGTAATTTCATCATTTAGTTTAGCAATAGTTGTATCTAATTGACTTTTGTTTTCAGAAATTTTATTCGATAGGTCATTTTCTGCTGTCTGTGCTCTTGATTGTTCAGTTGTAAGTTTTTGACCCAAATCATCAAATCTGTTTTGAGTATCAGTTTTTAAAGTATCAACCGACCCATTTAAGTAACTAATATCATTAGCATTCGTTGAAACTCTTGTGTCAATATCTTTATTGAATACATCAATAGCATTAACTCTGTTTGTAACACTTAAAACTGAATCATTTATTGAATCTGTTTTATCTTTTAATGAAATAATATCATTTTGAGCATTTGATAAATTACTATTTAGTGTTTCTATGTTCCCCGCTAATTCAGTATCTTTTTCAACTGCTCTATTTATTTCAACTTGTAAAGCACTTGACACATCTTGATATTTATGGTCTAATAAATCAACTTTACCATTAACAAAATCTTCAGAAGCACTTTGATTTATTTCATCTTGAAGTCTTGCTGTAACATCGGCAATAGATTTATTAACAATATCAATTTTTGTTTCTAAAATAGTTGTATCTGCCTTTAAAGCAATTTTACCATCAACATCTGCTTTTGTATAAACATCATTGGCATTTGCTTTTAAAGATAGTTTTCCATCGTAATCTGTAATAACTTTTTCAAGTTTTTGCTCATAAATTGAAAGAGTATTATTTAGTGTCGTTGTATCAACTTTTTGTGATAGGAATCTATCAATATCAGTTTTACAATATACATCAGCGATATTTGCTTTCACATTTAAGGCATCAGTAAGGTTTGTTTTTGTAACGGCATTTTCTTGCAACGAAGTAACAACTGCTGATAAGTCATTTATTCTTGTGCTATTTATGTTTATAGTATTTATGTAATCATTTAGATTCATTTTAGTAAGGATATCTGATATATTTAGGACCTGATTTGTTCCATAAATTATAGTATCCGCCTTAATCGTTCCATACATTAAGCATCCTTTTTGTTATCTTTTAAATTATTTAATTTTTTAATTTTAAATTACACTTAGCGTGCTACCTTTAGGTATTTCAAGTGTAGAACCACTCTCGATTTCAAAAGGACCGCCTACAATTGAATTGTGTCCCTCTTGAATTTTGTAATCATTTGACAATTTATTTATATTTTGTTTTAAATAACTTTTTGCATCAATTTCATCTTTCGTATAATATAAATCGTTATGCTTATGTGTGTCTAAAAGAGTGAAAAGTTGTTTAATTCTTTCAATTATATAATCAATTAAAATAAAATTTTTCATTTTGTTCCTTTAAAAATTTGAGTTACTAAATGATATAATAGTGTCATTTTTTACACCAATTTCTTCAATTGCTAAAAGATTATCTTTATAATAATAATTTATTTTTGAAGGAAAATAATTAACATACTCATCAAGATAGGTAAAGTTTATATAATCTATCGTAATATAATAATCATTTTCAAAAATTATTTTATAAATATCATTATTTTTATTTCTTAAAATTTCAGTTGATTTCATAAATTGAAATTGAGTAACTTTATTATATATTTCAGTAAGCATTTTTTTATAAAATTCAATTTCTGCTTTTAGTTTTTCAATTTCAGTAGTTACAAATTCTTTGATTTCTTCTTTATTATTTTGTAATTCAACTTCTAACTTATCATCAAGTTCTGAAATTTTATCATTTATAATGGCAATAAGGTCGTCAGATGACACAGTATTTGTCATTGAATTTTTTAGATTTATAATTTCTTGAATTGTTATCGTTTGCCCTGATTGACAATCCTTCAAATAGTCTGTTTTAATTGACATTTTTAGTCCTTTATTTAAAAATCATTAAAGTTAAATTTAATGGATGTTCTGACAAGTCAAGGAGTTGCTTATTTTCAGCAAATGCACTTGCATCATAAATATATATTTTATTTCCTTCAACCCTTAATTCCGCCATCTCTTCATTTGTTTCTGCTACAATAAAAATAAATTCATCAACTTCATAAACAAACGGATTTGAATCTGGAGTAATGGTAACTTTTTCATATTTTAATGTATCAATTCTAGATGTTATATCATTGATAAGATTTTCTTTAATAAAAACAGTAATAACACCTTTTATTTCAGTTGAATCTTCACAAATCCAACTATTATTTATTTCTCTTTCTTCCGTTGCTACATCACAAAAAATTTTCCAACTTGAAGAATTTCTACTATCAAATAAATCTGCATAAAATGCTACTAAATAATTTCCATCTTCATCTTTATTTTCGTCTTCTTCTTGACGAGCATTAACCCATTTTTTTGTCCATTCAATAGCATCATCCGTTGAAATAGTTGAATTCCCTCTTATAAGGACTTCTAACTTTTGTAATGCTAACATCAATAACTCCCTTTTAAAGTTATTTAAAAGGTTTTTTCATTTTAAAATCAATTTTACTGAAAAAAATTTTAAAATGAAAAAAGAGAAAACAACTCTATTATAGAGTTGCTGCATCTCCTGATTCAGTTGTTTCGTCTGCTGGTGCCATTACAGCATTAAAAGCATCTGTAAAACTTTTAGCAATTGCTGCTGGGTCAATAGTTAAAACATTTGCTGTAACATTAGCGCTTGCTTGGTCTACTGCTGCTGAAATTGCTTCATTTTTTGCTTGAGCAACTTGTGCATCAATCGCTGTTTGAAATTCTGCTTTAGCATTGTCAATTAAACTTAAAATTTTTGAACTTGAAAAAGTTTTTGCTGCATCTACAACAGAATCGTCAATTTCAGTTTTTGAATCAATTTGACCTTGAACTTCTTTGATAAGTGCTTCAATTTTTGCGCTTGAAAATACACTTGTTCCTGAAGCAACACTATCGTCAATTTTTAAAAGTGAATTTTTAACTGCTTCAATTTCAGTTGTATTTGCTGCTACTGAATTTTGAACTGATGCTAATGCATTTTGAGCATCTGTATATTTTCCTTCTAATTCAGCAACTTTTGCTTCATAAGCACTTTTTAAGTCAGCAATAGTTGAATTAACTGCTGCTACACTTGCCTCAACATCACTAATTTTTGTTCCTAAATCAGAGAACGAAGTTTGAAGTGTTTCAATTGCTGCTTTATTATCAGTTAAAATACCAATGATATTTTCAACTGAAAATTCGTCGTCAGTATCTCCATCTAAAACTTGTGAGATTGTATTGATTTTAGCAACAACTTCATCAATATCTGATTTTGATAGTGCTTCAATGTTAGCAATTTGGTCTTGAATTGAACCTAACTCTGCTTTAACTGCTGTAGCAGTCGCTGTCCCTAATTGTGAAGCAATAATTTCTAATAATTCTTGCTGTGTGTTATATGTTTCTGCTGCCATATAATATCCTTTATTTTTTTGTCGGAACGAAATGAATCGTTCCTTAAAAGTATTTAAAAATTTTGATTAAATTATTTCTTATTCGTTTTCAACAGGTTCTCTAGGAGCATACTTGTCTATTAAGACTTTTTCATAATTAACCATAATCGTAAATGGGAAAGCATTTGGATAATTTCCGTCGTCATCTTGCTCAGCACCATCTGTATATTTTACATTTAATTCAGTAAAATGTCTGATATCTCTCGCGATAATTTTTGCTGTTTTTTCATCAACTTTTACCACTTGAAGAGTTACAGGTGCCATAACTTCCCCGTTTAAAGAAACCATTACCTGATATTTTGAAGTGTCAGGAAATTCGTATTGACTTAAATCAACCACCACTTCTCCTGTATCACTATTGAAAAGATATTCATAAGTATCAGTTTTTCTAATTACATTTATAGCATCAACTAATTTATTGACGATGTCTATAACATCTAAAAATTGGTCTTCAGCATCACCTTCACCTAAAAGTTCTTTAAGTGCTTCAACTTTTGCTTTTATTTCATCTAAATCGCCACCTGCTATATCATCTATTTGACTTTGTAAGTCATTTAAGGCATTTTCAACATCAGTATCAAGACTATTATGTTTTGATGCTAAATTTGTAACATTAGCATATAAGTCTTTAACTGTTTGAAAAACACCTTTTGAATAATCTTCAGGTAACAATGTTACTAAATCGTTACTTAAATCGTAAGACATTCTTTTTCCTTTATATTGAATTCATAATTATTTAACAATTCATAAATCACAATCAATGTGGTCTTCACAATCTTCACAAGTTTGTAAATCATCTTCATATGCTTGTATAGTTGTATTATCAAAATAACTAAGAACTTCTTCTTTTGTAATATCATAACACGGGAATAAATCTCTTAAATAAACATTACAATCATTCTTTTTCAAAAAATCCATTTTATTATAAATAATTTCTTCATCAGTTGATTTTATAATATCAATTTTACTTTTTAAAATTTTAATATGTTCTATTAACCCATCTATATTAGAACCATCTAATTCAGGTATTTCATCGTAAAATTTCTGAAGAGGTGCTAAAATATATTTATCATTTGCGAATAATTTTTTTGGATTTATATTTAAAGATTTACCTGTTATTGAGACACCATCTACCTTAACTTTTTCTAATTCTGTATATGGTAACATTATTCACCTTTAATTAACTTTTTCAGTTTTTAATTCCCCATCACTTATATATAATTTATAAATATCCTCATCTTCACTTAAAAAAATTTCATTTGTTACAGGAGGATTATATTTAAAATTATACCAAGCAACTTCATCTGTTAAAGATTTGTTATTATCATCAATCATAGATACATAAAAACTTCCACCATAAAAAACAGCATCACCTTTAGCATATGTTTTTGTAGGTTGGTAAATTTCATAATTACCTTCAAAAATACCTAATAAAGATTTGTTTAATTGTATAATTTTTTCTAAGAAAATTTGATTTATTAAAATTGATTTTCCTGCTCTGTTTAAGTTTTTTCCTGTGAATGAAGTATATAAATCTTCTTCAGAACCTTCGTAAATCCAAAAATTTGTAAATTCTGAATTTACTATTGGTAAATTTTCATCAATTTTATCATAATTCTTATTCATTTTATTTGCCTTTTGTTTTTATTACTCATAATCATTATAAAGAATAGTCAATTCAATTGTAGGAATATTGCTAAAATTTTGAGTATTTATGAAGTATTTAACATTTTTTCCTTCAATCCACCAACCTGCTAATTGAGATTCATCACTCATTTCATTTTCAAAAAACGGAAGTCCGTTTATTGAAGCGCCTATAGGTGGAACTTCAAATTTAAATCCGTCAATTTCTGCCATAACTTTTATATTATTTGATAACACTTTTAATTCTATATTATCATAAATTGAAATGTTATTATAAAATTTAACTGTTTTATTTTCAATATAACTATATATAATTTTTGAATATCCTACATCAATTTTATCAGATTCTTCTTTAAACATATTGTATATTTCTTTTTTTATAATATATTGAGGTTTAAAACAAAAATTATCTACTGTTATTGATTCATAAAAAAATAATTCTTTGCCTTGAAATGTTTTTAATTCAGGATAAGGCATATCTGTTTTTGTAAAAATTTTTAAATTAAATTGATATCTATCTAAAATAGTATAATAAATATCTTTTTTTAATGTATTGATTACATCAATCAATGATAACAACTCTTCAGAATATTCTAATTTATTTTCATCTACTAAAATCATATCTATCTCCAAATAAGGATTTTATATGAAATTTTATCACAATTACCCAACCATTGTTCTTTATCTGTTTTTTTCAAAAATAATTTAATTTGATTATTTTCAATCCACCATCCTGAATAATTTACTACATCTCCGTCTTTGTTTAAAGGAAACCCATTTATTGAAATTCCTACAGGAGGAATTTGAGTAATCAACCCATTATCCCCACCATTTTTTTGAGAACATTCTTCAAGTTTCACTAAAATTTCAACATATGAAGGTGTGTAATCTAATGTAGCAAGTGTTCCATACCAAAAATCCAAAGAATTATCATATTCAAGTTGTTTCCAATCAATTATTTGTGAAGCACTTAAAGGTTTTTTATCATTAGCATCTAAAATACTATCTTTAATATCATCAATAAGTGGTGCCATATAATCCTTCATAGATTGCAGAAAATCTTCATAAGTATTTCCACCAATAGTTGAGGCATTTTTCGCATAATAAACGGATAAAGTGTTACCATCATTATCTGTAACGACATTACCTACATTTTTTATGTTTTTTGCCTCATAATCTATTGAATCTAAATTATTTAGTAAAGTTTCAATATCATTTAATTTATCATATATATCTTGTAATTCCATTTATAACTCCCATTTTTTAATTGACCCGAAATCATTGAATAATTGAATATATTCATCGCTTTTTTCAACATCAAGTTTGTCAAAGTAATAATCCATATATTTCTCGCAAGTTTCTTTAGGAGCATTTTCGTTTATTTTATCAATGATATCTATTAAATAATTCATATCATTAAGCAATTTTATATCATTAGATAATAAGGTTTCAAATTGTTTATTTATATTTTCAGCAGTCAAAAAAACCTGTAAAGGTTTGCTATCTTCATAAAATAAAAAAACATCTAAGTCATTAACAAAAATCATATTCTTCTCCTATAAAAACATTTTCTCCTTGACAAAAATCTAATGGTAAATTCTGTGTCAAGGAAGTCGCTGATATAATTATTGAATTATTTGACCCATCCTCATTTAAAATATAAGGGTCAGGATAAATATCAGGGTCATACGGAACTTGTGTCCCGTCAGGCAAAATAACATATAATATTTGTCCTGATAAGTCATCTTTAACATAAATTAAAGTATCTTCAGAATCATATACATTTGCTTCGGTAACAACTTGATTGACAAAACATTTGCCAGAATTTTTCATATACCAATCAAAATAATTAAAAAAATCTTTAATTTTATCTAATTCGTTTCCTATAATAGTAAGTTCTTTGTCAATGAAATAATCAAAAGTGACTCTTTCATTTTCGGCAATCGCTATTTTATCTTTAACTATTTCAAGATTATTATCAAGTATAATATCATTTTCTAAAAGATAATTAAATTTTTGGAAATAGTCATCGTCCCCAAAAGTTGAGTATAATTTTTCTAGATTTCCTGTGTAATAAAATTCAAAATTTTCAAGATTCCATTTTAAATCGTCCATTTCTCAACCTTTTAGAATAATTTAATTATACTTTTATCCTCATCAATGACAACCCCGATTGAATAAATAGTTTTCTTATTTGAAGTTTTGCACATACCTGGATTTTTTTCATCAGGTTCAACATATAAACCTCTTTTTATTTCATTTGAAATTTTTGCGAAAATTCTACCTACTAATGCTATTTCACTTGTGAATTTTTTAGTATTTTTAAATTCTTCATTTAATAAAATAGCATAACTATCTGAAACTATCCCTAAAACAACACCACCATTATAGATAGTCCCTTCAACTTCTTCCCCAACTTGTAAAAGTGTCCCAGGTTCATATTTTTTATCAGTTTCATAAACTTCTGCTACATCTGCTTCTGTTCTACTATAAAAATGTCCTACTATTCTTTGAGCATTTATTTCATATATAGGATTTTCAAGTGTCCCAATATATGAATCATCAATTTCAGTATTTATTTTTTTAATTATAACATTTTCTGAATCTAAAATCAACCTATTATTTGATTTTAACACAAGATTATCATAAGGTGAGTTTGAATCTAATTCAAGTGTTAAAGTATTAACTCCGTTTTCATTTTTTAATTTTAGACTTCCATAAACATTGGCATCATCTGTAACATATTCAAATAAAACCCCATTTGAATTGTCGTCTTTTACTTTATATAAAGACCCTACACCTTCTGTATTAAATTCAATATATTCAGGTTTAAAAACATAATTATCTGAAATTTGAAACTCATCAGTTTTTAAAACCCCTATGTTTGCTGAATTCAACAATGCTACTGAACTTGTTAAATTCGTTGAGAAAAAATTCGTTGTAGATAATTCTGCTGATGAAATTTTTTCAGAAATTATCTCGTCAGAAGTTATTTTTTGTAATGCTGATTCTGTAGATGTTAAACTTGTAATATTCGCAGTTGTAGCATCAATGTTATCTAAAAAATTATTTTTACTATAAATTGTATCTATTGATAAAGTATTATCTGAGAAAACTTTTTCAATTTCAATTACTCTGTCATCAAGATTGTTTAAGTCATATTCAATTTGATTTATAATAGAATTTAAAAATGAAGAAGATAAAACTGTTCTTTGAGTTTTATCATCACCTTCATAAAATTTTGTAAGTGTTTTATATGGTATCATTTTTTATTCCTTTATGTTTTCCAAATAACATTTAAAATGCTATCAACGGCATTTCCATCTAAATCATATACAGAAATTGCACATTGAGTAATATATTCATCTGAATCTTTTGAAAATTGTAAAACATTTATTTTAGGGTCAGCATCCACAATTGAAGCAATAAAAAAACTTGATGTTATTTTTATTTTAGATGTATCTATATTTATTTCAAGTTTTCCTGGGCCGTCATCATTTGAAAATGAAATTCCCGTAGTGTCAATTCCGTTCGAGAATTTTATACTACAAACATCCGTGTTTGATGTATCTATGTAAAATTGTATTTCACTTGTTACAGACTCAATTTTAGAATAATTAACTTCAATTTCAGAAGTTGAATTTTTTAAAATGTTATCAGTCATTGTAACATTTTCATCTAAATCTAATAAAGTTTCATCATTTGTTTTTAATAAATTTTCTTCTCTAATAACATTAACAGATAAATCTAAAAGGTCGTCATTTTTTGTTTTGATTATCCCTTCTTCCGCTAATACATTTATATTAAAATCAAGTAGTTGAGATTTATTATTATCAAATAAAACATTCCCGTCCGTTAAAACATTATTAGAAATAACTTCATAAATTTTATTTCCATTTTCATCTAATCTATATATTAAATTATCATCATCTAAATATAAATTGATATATTTCTGTGCATTTTCATTTATTTTGTCTATTTCAAGTTTTATATTGCCATCATTATCAACGATATTATTAGCATCTAATTTGGCATTATCAGGTATAACAATATCATTAGAAACATCATTTTCATCGTCATCTTGGGTAATAAAAGTTACAAAACCTGTTTCAGTATCAACATAAAGGTTTATATAATCTTGAATTTCAGAAGGATAAGCATCAAAATCAACAATTACCTCGTCAGAAGTCTGTAAAACATTGTCAATAACTTTTCCTATCTTTCTTAAATCTGTTTCCGTAGGATATAATTTATTCAAATTAAAAGCAGTTTGAATTAAAGGTGTCAATTCATATGCTTCATCCATTAAAGAAGTTTGAATTTCGTCTGCTTCAATCTTACCTTTTTTAGAATAATTGGGTTTTGTGAATCTATTATCTATACTCATCTAAAACTCCTTATATTTTTACAAGAACTTCGTCAGTTCCGTCTTCAATTGCGACACCTACAAGTCTTAAATTTTCAGAAATAGTTAAAATATCATCAACTGCTTTACCATATCCGTTTGAATCGGCAATTATGTATTGACCTTTATGTGCTTTATCAATAATTTTAACTTTTACTTTTCCTTTTAATGCTATAAGTGCAGGGTTTTTATATTCACCTTTACCAAGAATTGTTCCTGGTCTTTCAGATATAACACCTAAAAGTTTTCCGCCATTATAAATAGTCCCATCAACTTCAAGACTTTCAGCAACTTCTAAAATTGTTCCGACTTCATAGTCTTCATCTGCCGAATAATACTCAGCAATATCTTCCCCTACCGTTTTAAAATCTCCTGCCATTACAGTTGAATTATCAACTTCTCCGTCAGCATAAAATAAATAAGTGTTTGGAGTATCGCTATCATCGTCATCATCATAAACAAGTGCATCTTGTAAATCTTCACTTCCGAAATTATAATATGAATTTAATGAATAGAATGCTCCTGTTCTTATAAATGAATTATCATAATTGTCCCCAACTTTAAAATCTAAATAATCTACTGTTTCTTCATTAACTGTATCTTCAATTACTTCAAGTTTTGATTCAACATCATTAAATCTTATTTCATCTGTGTTTAAAGTAAATAATTTTAATTTTTTAAGATTTCCGTCATCATCAGTTAAAGACATTGTCTCATCATTATAATCAACATTAAGACCATTTAATTTTATTTTAGTCGTATCAATTTTATAGTTATTTATAACAATGTTATTAACATCGTCAGCATCTCTTAGAGTTATAACATTACTACCACTTTTTAAAATTGCCCCGTTAAAATCAAAAGTCCCTGAAACATCAAAATCAATAGTTTTTAAGTGTGTGGCAGTTAAATTTCCACTCTCATAATCTTTAATAGTTTTATCTAATGTTTCATCATTTTCTTCTAATTGTCTTAAAGGTAAATTAAGGTTTGTCCCGTTAAAAAGTGTATATCTATCAGGGTCTGAACCTTCATACCACAAAAACATATTATCTTGTGTGTAAGGTATATAATTTGCCATTCTAATCCTTTATTTTTATTCGCAAGTTTTTTTGAAATAAATTGTCCAACTAAATTTTAATTTCATTTCATAATTTTTATAAATTGCTGCTCTTGTTTTTCTTGAAAACATAATGTTTTTATCATCTTTATTATCATCACCTGTATTTGAATAAACACTTTCTGATAATAATCCATATTCAGTAATAAGTTGTTCTCCGTTTGTTCCGTTACATTCATCTTTTTCTAAAATAATTGAAAAAGTTACTCCGTATCCACCTACATCTTCATAAGTTTCAACTTCAACTTCTTTCCTAAAAACTTCATTTTCTAATTCATAGTCATTACAACTTGGAGGTCTAACATTTTTTAAATCATCATTTTCATCGAGATTCATATCTCCAAGAACTATATATTTTATTCCTTTAACATCTTCTCCTGCCATAAATTTACTGAATAGATAACCACTATCTGAAACTATTAAATTTTTTTCTTGGAAGATTGTTTCAATGACATTATTGTTATCATCAAGTCTTTCACACTTAACAATACCCATCATATTTTTTTTAGTAAATATATCTAAAAGCATTTCATTCCTTTTAATTACTTTTATTTATATTTAATAAAAAACACAAAAGAAATTTTATTCTTTTGTGAAATAATCTCTAACAACTATTTGATTATCGCCCTTACCAACAAAATACTGTTCTTTTAAATTCATAACATAATTTTTATCTTCAATTATCATATCAACACCACCTATTTTCCAAGTTTCACCTTGATTTTTATATCCATTTTTTCTATACCATTCACCTGAATATAAATAAATTCCTTGAGGTTCTTCTGAATTGTCAATATAATCTTCAGCATCTTCTCTTGAAAAAATGTTTTCTGTGTTATCAACATATCTAAAAGTATTTAAGTCAGTAATTTGAAATACTCTATTTTTATAAAAAGGTTTGTTTTCATATTTTTTAGTATATAAAACATCTCTCTTGCTTTCCAATTTTAATGAAAAGTGGGCACTCATACCACAGAACACTTCTACAATTAAATTTTTGCTTCTATCAAGACAAGTTTTACCAATAACTAAATCATTATAGTTATAATCATCATAGTCATTTGACCCGTAAATTAAAACATCTTCATTTACATTATCTACAAGTCCGCTGGTATTCAAATCATTATTTCCCACCATTTGAACATCAATCCCTATTTTCATATTATAAGGATTATAACTCCCATCTGAGAAAATTGACAATTCTTCTGAATTTGACTTTTTAAAATCATAAACTTCTGTATAATCTAATTCAGACTCAATCTCATAATTTTCAAGATTATTTTGCTGATAAATATCTTCAACATCTAATTCTGCATCTATATCAAATTCAACATCAGGATTTATGATATATTCAGAAACCATTTTTGACGATAAATTTTCAAAATACTTATTAAGAAAAAATGGCATTCTTTCATCTAAAATTTTGTTAAGTGCTTCTAAATTATCTTTAAAATCAATAACTGATTGTTCGTCATTTAAATCTAATGATATATCATAATCAATATAACATTCTTTTGAAGAACCTTCAAGTTTTAATGAACTTGAATTTATTTCATCGCCAGGAATTTTAAAACTTTCTGAATTTGATATTTTGAAGTTCCTATCATTATTTATTTTTAGAGTTACTTCTCTAAAATCAAAACCTTTAATTTCTTGTAAATACTCTAGATAAAGTTTAATATCATCTAAAATCTCTATTCTTCTATTTATTAGATTATCCACATAATAACCATTTAAAGACAGATAAATATCATTATCAATAACATTATCTACAAAATATAAACCTGTAACATTATTTCCATCTAATTCAAAATTCATACATCTATCAAGGGACACTTCCTCCCAATTAACCCTGAGGTAGTTATCTATGTCCTCAGTAATAACACATTTAAAATCATTTTTAAATTTTTGATAAAGATTATAATTTGTATTGAAAACTTCCATAATATCATAATAATTATCTATATTATAATTGAAAAAATAATTAAGGAAATTTGTATATTTTGTGTTTTCATCTTTAAAAGTTATTGATTCAAAAATGTTTGCTTTTTCAATAAGTGAGATGTCTTTATAAGACCCTTTCATTCCAAGATAATAATCCAAAATTTCAGGTTCAATAATAGGAAAATAGTTATCAAGGGTCCCAGGTTTATAATTTATTGTATAGGCATCAAATTGATAATCGTTCCTGTTTATATCAAAATCTGGCATCAAATCATCAACTTTTTTCAAAAGTGATTCAGTCATTGAAAAAATGTTTATAGGAATAGTTTCAGTGTATTCTTTAACATAATCTAATTCTAAATCTGAACCTAATGGTGCAGTTATAGTAAATTCATCAACATCAAAAAAGTTAAATCCACTAATTAAAATATAATTTTTTAAAATATAGATATTTTCAGTGTTATAATATATACTAAGCATTTGACGATTTGAAAAAACAAAATCGTGTCCATTTATTGTCAAAGTAAATGACTCTTTTAAATTTCTATTTAAAAAATTTACACTTAAAAAACCTTCATTTTTTCCGAGGTATCTTTGTAATGAATCATTATAAAAACCATTATCAAGTTTTACAAATTTTAAATTATTATTAAAATTTATAACTTTTGTGGATTTATTTTTATAAAATGTAAGGAATTCAGGAGATTTATAAACTCTGTTTTCCTTTTTCATATTTTCAAATTTTACTCTCCAATCAATGTTTAAATCCATAAAATTCCTTTAATCAACGAAATTGACATCTATTCCATAAAATACAAGGTATTCATATTTTTCAGAATTTATTATATCTTCATTTGTTATATTTTTAATATATTGCACAGGATAAATTTCAACTCCGTTATCAACGCTTTTATATTTTGTTATTTCAGAAATTATTTTATTTACTTCCAGAGAACTATTCATTTTATATTCATATTTTTTTATAACCTGTTTAATAAAATCATACACTTCATCTTGGAATTTATCATTAACCAATTTAACCTCAAAACTTAAACCTGTTATCTTAGGGATACCTGGTATATATACTATATTTATTCCTACAATTGAAACTCTTTTCATAAAGTTATCTAAATAAAGCAATTCAGATGTAGTCAAACTTTTTCTAATAGGTTCATCACCTTTTTTTACATAATATACATTTAAAATACAACTTTGACTCTTTATAAAATCATTTAGTTTTATAATTTCAATGTTATCACCTGTAACCGAAATTTCTCTTTCTAGAAATTTTTGTTCTAAGTAAAGTTCCACTTCATTTTCAGGGTTTGTTACGATTCTCGGAGTAACAATTAAATTAGATTTTAATATATCATAAAATCTTTTTATAAAATCATTCATAGATTCATAACTATATTTTGATAATTTTATTATAGAACCCTCAACATATAGTCTATATTCTTTTTCATCTTCAAAATCATCCATTTTTGAAAACACCAATTGCCACCCTGCTGGTATATTTTGCTCAGGTTCAAGATATACATCATCAAATATATTAGAATTTAAAATATGATAATAGTAATCTTCCTTGGTAACTGCTCTTCCGTTTGTAGTTTTTAGAAAAGGTGCCATCATTTTTATTTTATCAATGGTATCTTCATCTAAACCTTGAAAATAAACTTCTCTAAATTCAAAACTTTTATCTATTTCAATTTTAAAATCATTACTTAACAATTTCCCGTCAGTTTCTAAATAAATGAAATTTATTTTATCAGCATTTAACCCAAAATTATTTTCTAAATCATTTATATAAATAAAGGCATTTTTATTTGTTTTAGACCAATTAACCATTTTATTGTTAAGGATATAATCTTCAAACATTGTAGATAATTCAATTATTTCTATATCATTTACTACTGATAAAATGTTATCATTATCAATACTTCTTAGAATTTCGGGTTCAATTAACAAATTATTTTTTGTATTAAAAAAAGTTTCAATCAATACCTCTTGTTTTATACCTATTTTTAGATTTATGGTATCATTGTATTTTATTTTTTTAGGTTTGCTTAAATTTACAATATCGTATGTTTTTTTATCTATTGTAACTTTTCCTAAAACTTCACCTAAATTTATAACCCTATCGTCTTCCCCTAAATAAACAAATGAAAACTCAGGTGCCTTTGCTCTTTGAAATCTGTATCCTAATGGATAAGCACTCTCAAAAATTGAAGTTTCAAGTCTTGCTTTTTGCAAATAAGTTTCCTCACGGAACATTTTATTTTTGAATAAATTCATTGAAGTATAACCTGCTAATAATGAAGCAAGCAATTCAGTAGTTGAATTATCCATTTTTGATTGAATTTCTTTAAAATTGTCAAGTGATTCAATATATTTTAAAAAATTATCTTTTAATTCACTAAATTCAACATTTTGAATATCTAACATTTTTTTACCTTTGTATTATTGTAAATGATTCATCCAGACTATAAATATCATCAAGACCTTTTACACTGAAAACTAATTTTAATTTATATAATCTTGCTGTAGCATCAATTGAGATATCAGTTTCGTCTAATAATGTTATTTCAGGAACATATTTCAGAAAACAATTTTTTAATTTTAATTTTATAGCAGTAAGATGCCAAACTTCAAGGTTTCCAAAAAGATATTCTCTTAAATCGCAATCAAAATCTCTACAAAAAAACCAATCTCCTTGGATTGATTGTAGTAGTAATTTAATTTTTTGAGTTATGGCATCAATATCATTGACATATAAAGTATCTGAAATTGCTAAATCAGTATAAACCATTTTAATCCTTTTATGTTATTTAATTCAAGTTTATTGCTGCTCCCTTTATATTAACATTAGCACCTGCTGTTAAATTTATATTTCCTGCTACTTTTATATTTAGGTCTCCATTTACTTCAAGAGTATCATTTAAACCTATTTTTGTGCTTCTATTACCTTTAATTTCGGCATTCATATTTTTTAAAACTCTTAAAAGTAAATCAGCATTATAATTTTTTGTAACAATTCCGTCAATAACTTCAAGAAGTTCTTCAAGAATATGATTATATTTATTTTTCATATAGATATTATCACTATTTCCTGAAACCATATAATTTCTATCACCCATTATATAAAAAACCTCGTTTCCGGGAACCTTGTATTCACTATTCCCGGAACCATCAACTTTTTGATAATATCCTGTATGATGAACTCTCCACCATTCCCCTGTCGTGAAGTTAAATTTTTCAAAATCATTCTGTTTATTTATCGTCATTTTTGTATCAGGGTAATTTTGGTCGGCAGTATAATTAGCATTAGACATATCAGGAATATTTGTATATTTAACCTCAACTTGTTTAACAGTTGTGTGCTTTATATCCTTTGGCGCATCTTGAGGCGAATGATTATCAGTTACTGCTGAATCTGTTTCTTGATTTGAATGATTTGCTTCATCTTTTGCTTTAACTTCCATTTTTTTAGAATCACTATCTTTTTTTAATGATAACATTTCTTCGGCATTTTTTGTCAATTTTTTTGATTGTTCGTGTAAAGGTCCTGTTATTTTTTTAATTTTATTTTTTATTTCATTTTCAAGTGGGTGACCTTTAAGATTTTTTTCCCAATCATCTAATTTTTTTGATATATCACAAAAACTCATTTCTTTCTCCTTTTAACAACTTGGCATATTAAGTTTAAATTTCGGGAATGATAATGAAAAATTAAATTTCAATCCATCAAAATGAAATTTAGGTGCTGCTATTTTACATTTCAACCCATCTTCAAGCATTTTCTCAAACATATCTGAATAGATTTTTTCTTGTTCTTCTGCCCATTTTTTAACACTATCTTCCATAGATTCCATAAATGATTTTCCGTCATCGCTACATAAATCATTTGGAGATAACCCAAACATACCTAATGCTCCTGATATTGAACTTTTCAATGCACCTATCATATCAGCACCCATTTGCTCAATACTTCCCACAAATTCAGCAACAGCATTTCCTAAGTTATCAATTGTATCTCCTAATGTGTCAAATAAATTTAATAACATTCCTAAAAGACATAAAAGTGCCTTTAACAAACATAATAAAGCACTAACCATATCAAATAATGCTTGAATAGGTCCTAAAATTGAATTTACAAAATCTGTAAATTTATCAATATACTTCTGTAAAAAATCTTGAATACTACCAAAAACAGTATCTAACCATTTCTGTGCCTTCGCTAAATTTTTATTGACAGCATCAGATAATTTATTTGCATACACTTGTAATTTTTCTTGAAAAGCATTAGCATATCCCATAAGTTCTGAAGAAAATTTATTTATTTTATCTGTCCATTGTGAAATTTTATTATTCAATTTTTCTAAAAAAGACATATCTTTGTCTTCATCTTTAGGTTCATCAACATTTGGCAATTTTTTATTTTTTTTAGAATTGCCACATTTTTGAGACTCAGGTAAATTTTTAACATCAGGCAAACTATTAACACCTACATTCATCGCTGATGCTACTTCGGTAACATTGCTAAGTGAAACTTCGCCAAATGTCTTAACAATATCTTCAAGGCCTTGATATTCAATAGGTGTAATTATTTTTTTATATTTATCAAAACTTATTTTTTCAACTCCTAAAACATCTGAAAGGTTTGTAGTTTCAGGTTTCGGAAGTTTTTCACTAAAATCCGGAGGTAATCTTAAATTATCTAAATTACTTTTTGCAACTACATCAATAGGTTTGTTTGAATCTATTCCTGGTAAAATTGTCAATAATTTATCAAACCCCACAGTATTTTTTGACGATGATAAATTTTCAGAAACTTTTTTTGATAAAAGATTTATATTATCATCAACATTTATAAGATTATTATTATTTTTAAAAACAAATTCATTAGCATCTAAGTCATACTCATTGCTTAACAATTCATTTATTTCATCTGCAGATTCAAAAAAACCTGTATCTAAAATTTCATCAAGTGTCATAGATTTGGACATATTTAAAAACCCATAGAGTTTAAAGTTATTTTTTAATTCATCTGATGACTCTTCACTTTTTTCATCAATAGTTTTAGATATAAGTTCTAAATTACTAAAATCTAAAACATCTAAAAACAATCTAATATAAGTATATACTGCCCTTTCAAAATAAACAATTGCTCCGAATTTATCAAACACCTCTTTTTTTAATAAAGGTTTAACATAGTTAAAAGATTGATAATCACTTAAAAAAATCTTAAAAATTGTTTCATATAATTCCTTTTCAATCTCATAATTGTTTAAAACATAAATTATAGGCAATAAATATAAAAATTCTTCTTGGTAACCATTTTCACCTAAAAGTTTTTCAATTATTGAAATTTTTTTAATATCATAATCAACATATTCAGATATAATGTTATATTTTAATTTTTTAGGTATGAATTCATAGACAAGATTTATATATTCATTTTCTGATGAAAAATAATGAGGTAATAAATCTTGTGAAAATTTTAAAAAATTCCCATACCCATTTAAAATAATATCTAATTGCTTATTTAATCCATAAAAATAAGTATTTTCAAACGGAAAAGTGTTTGACAATTCATATTCTTTTTCTAAATATGGTAAAACATCTGGGTATTTTTCATTCATTTCCTCATATATTTTTTGTTTTTCAATATCATTAACAGGTTGATATTTTACAAAAGTTGCTGTTTCAATAGGTTCTTTAGGATTATAAATATCATCAGTTTGATTTCTTTCAAATAACGAAATCAAAAAAGTATTTTTTCCTGATAAATCATCTTCTTCCAGAAAATAAATTGTCATTATTTTAGCAATATGCAAAAAATTAACATATTTAGCAAATTCCATTGTTAAATCTTGTGGCATAAGATAATCATTTTTTAAAGAAACCATTATATTAAAACCATTTTCAATTTCTTTAAAGATAGCACTTTTATGTTCTATCGGCAATGATGAAAATTTATAATTCTTTATCATTTCAGAAATATATTCAGTATTTTTTTGGAAATTATATAAATTTGTTATTTTTCTGTCTTCATATAAGGAAATAATACCATTCATAAATACTATATATTCATAAATGTTACTATAATCTTCATAATGATAGGTATTATTTCCATATTTTTCATAAATTTTTTCCACTTTTTAATCCTTTAACTCATCGCTGGAGGAATTGACGAGATTGATTCAACTATAATGCCATTCATAATATCTTCTTCAGGAAAATATACTAAAACCCTTGAATCTATATTAGGTGTGTCGTTTTTAGCATTTGACCCACTTTTGGGTGTCATTCTAATATAATACCAAGGCAAGTCATCTTTTTCAATCTCATCAGTTACACCATCTATTTGCACTCGCAATCTATTTGCTTTTAAAGGGTCAGCATCATCTACAACAGTTGATTGTAATGTTCTGCCTTTTAAAAAATTTTCAATAAGCATTTCTCTTTTATCGGTTAAAATCATTATTTTACCTTTTTATATTTTTATTTAATATAATAATCACGAACACAATGGATATTAAATTTTTCAAATCCTTTGAGAGATATTTTCATTTCAATACCTACAATAATATAGTTTCCTTCAATTGAAAGAGTGTGCTCTAACGACTTTTGGGTAATATCTTCAAATTCAATCAATTTAAGCAATTCAATATCATTAAAATTTTGAAGATTATCAAGTGTTATATCAAGATTAAAAGATTCAATCTTATTTCTGAAACTCATATTAAATCTTCTTGAATAGTTATATTTCTCGTGGGTATTCATATTATCATATAAAACACCATAAGGATAATACGGCAATTTTTCATATGATTCACCTGTAAATAATGATTGAAGTGGCAATTCTTCACTAACTATCTGGTGTGTCGGTATTTGAAAAGTTTGTGATTTTCTTTCAGGTGAAAATTTATAACTATAAATATCAAAATTGCTTGAAAAAATATATTTTGTATATTTTATCTCATCATCTTTTTCTTTTTTATTTGTCAATTTTATTGCTTTTTGTTTTAAAATGTTTGAAAAAACATCAAAACAGAATTTTTTCTCAGGTGAAATATATCCCAATGATAATTCATTCTCAATATAAATATAATCATAAAGATATTCTAAAAACTTTTTTTCAGTTATGTTATATCTCAACCAAGTCTGAACATCACTGCTCGCATCTAATTCTGATAAATTTTCAAAAGTTATATTTTTTAATTCTCCCATAACTTCTAAAGCACTCATATCTTTAAATGCTTCCTGTTTAAAATCATTTTGAAAAAAATCAGATAAATCAGCAATGCAATTTAAAGAGACATCAAACATCCCAACTTCATTTTTTGTAAATACAAAACTTGAAATTTGAAAATACATTTTTTTGATATATCTATCATTTGCTGCTATATCAACTTCAATAGGAGCACCTTGATGCATAAGTTTCACTAATCTATCATAGGTTAGATTTAAGTGAATTAAAGCAAAAGGCAAATTTTCAGGATGAATTTTATAATTTATTTCAATCGACCTAAATTCTGCCTTTTCAATAGGTAATGAATTTATTGTCAGTTTATTTTGAAAATTTTCATCATTTGATAAAACATATTTGTCCATTATTTACCTTTTTGCTTTTTGATTATGTAATCTTTAATCAATGATTTTACAGAAACCATATCAGGTATTTTTACAGAATTTACTTCAAATGGGTCTATAATATCGTTATATAAAGCAATAACCCACCACAAATCTAAATCTGAATAATGTTTTAATGCTAAAGCATCAAGATTATCCTCTTCAATAGTTGAATAATTTAATTTTTTTAATTTTTCTACAAAGTCATTGCTTAAAAAATCATACATCCCATTTTTAAATTCAAAAATATCTCCAATCATTCGTTTCCTTTTTATAATTATAACAAAAAAATACTTAAAAGTCAAGTATTTTTTAACTAAATGCTGTTTTTACCTTAAAAAATTTAGCATATTCATCTGCGAATAGATTTCTATAAAATTCAAAAGTTAAATTAACTTCAATAAATACAGGATTTCCTTCTTCATCTCTATCATTTGATATTCTGGCATTACCACTTTTTAAATATAACCCTCCAGGAATTTCTAAAATGTTATTTATAGTAACTTGAAATAATTCAGCATCTAAATCAAGCACCGGGTTTGCTTTTGTTTTAAGGGCATCATAGAGATATTGGGTTGTAGGTGCATTCATTTGAATAATTTTGCTTGCCCCTTCACTAATAGGTTTCGCTAATGTTCCTCTTGTAATAAATTTAATAACATCATCATAATTTACTGTATCAAACATTCCCGGAATTACAAAAAATTTAACTGAAAATCCTATTTT
>Ga0256828_1000742_pt1 | contig 21304 bp, 22 predicted proteins | sample CV88metaG_FD_185993 | JGI IMG/M metagenome (GOLD analysis project Ga0256828, IMG submission 185993) | Hydrothermal vent microbial communities from East Pacific Rise, Pacific Ocean - CV88 | ecosystem: Environmental > Aquatic > Marine > Hydrothermal vents | place: Pacific Ocean: East Pacific Rise...
TGCCAAAAGAAACAAATGCTTGCTATGCGTGTCACGCACAAGATAAAAATACACAAAAAAGAGATATGAAAACATTACAAAAAGATTTAGAATCGTGGGGAATGGTAGGCTGGGATAAAAGGTAAATATTACCTTTTATCTTCCACAGTATGTAGCAAGTAATCCCTCTTTAAGTGCATTAAATTTCTCTTTACCTTTTAATTTTTTCACAATTTCAAGAGCAAAACAAAGAGCAGTTGCTGGACCTCGTGAAGTGATTATATTTTCATCCTCTACGACCATAGCACTATCTCCCTGATAACCATCTTGACGGATATCTTCTTCAACAGATGGATAACAAGTATAGTTGTGTTTTAAAACACCCGCTTTATTAAGTGCAAAGGGTGCTGCACAAATAGCCCCTATCGACTTACCATTAGCATTCATATCTTGTAAAAGTGCTTGAACATAAGCATCATCGGCTAAAGCATGTGTTCCATCCCATCCACCAGGAAGAACAATCATATCAAGTGTTTTAGCATTACACTCTTTTACATGTAAGTCTGTTTGGATACAAATACCATTTGCTCCTTGAACAATTTTTTCATCATCTAAAGAAGCTATAACTACTTCTACATCTGCCCTTCTTAGAACATCTATAATGCTTACTGCTTCTATCTCTTCAAAACCACTAGCAAGTGGTACTAAAACTTTACTCATAGCTTTATCTCCTTAAAAAGGAAAAATTATACTCTCAAATATATTTATTTTCACTAAAGTAGATATTTTTATAAAAATTTTGTTAGAATGTACCTTACAAGAACTCTTTTAAAAGGAAAAAATTATGAATGATAAAGCAACTATTTTAGCAGTGGATGATGAAAAAATAAATCTTAACATTATTATAGATTTACTAGGTGATACTTATGATGTTGTGGTAGCTCGTAGTGGTGAGAAAGCGCTTAAACAAATAGAAAAAAGAGAAGTAGATCTCATTCTTCTTGATATTATGATGCCAGAAATGGATGGGTATGAAGTCTGTAAAATTTTAAAATCTAATTCTGAAACACAAGATATACCTATACTTTTTATCACTGCAAAAACAGATGATGCAAGCATAGTAAAAGGTTTTGAAATAGGTGGTGTTGATTATATCACGAAGCCTTTTCGTCCTATAGAATTACTTGCACGAGTAAAAACACATCTTAAACTCAGTCAAACACTGAAATCACTTGACTTCATGGCTTCAAGAGATCCTATGACAGGTATCTATAACAGAAGACGCTTTTTTGATTTAGCACAAACTTTACTAGAAACAAAAGAGAACCTTTTTGCAGTAATGATGGATATAGATAAATTTAAACGCATTAATGATACTTATGGACACCCTTTTGGTGATGTTATCATTAAAAGCATTGTTAAAACCATTGAAAACGATTTACCAGAAGATGCTGTCTTTGGTCGTATAGGTGGAGAGGAGTTTGCCATTCTTATAGAAGCAACTTCACTTCAAGAAATTCAAAGTTTAATTGAAAAAATAAGACAAGATGTTGAAGATTCTCAAGAGTTTTATGAGGGAAAATCTGTACCTTTTACCATAAGCAATGGTGTATCACAAAAAGTACCTAACGATACCCTTGACTCTATCTTAAAAAGAGCAGATGAAGCACTTTATGAGGCAAAAGAAACAGGTAGAAATAAAGTTTGTTTTAGAGGTAATTAACGATGTTCATACAGTCAAAAATACTCCAAAAAGCTTTAACGATTGTTTTTTTACTTATTGCTGGATATATTGTTGCTATAGCAACATTTGCCCTTCCACAAATAGATGAAAGCATTAGTAAACTTGAAGAGAGAAATGCAAAAAGTGTCCTTGATAAAGTTGTTACTATATCAAAAAATGTTCAAAAAGATCTCACCCATTTTAAAAAGACCTCCTTACAAAGCCATAAAGATGAACTTAAAAATCTTACAGATGTGGCATGGTCTATCATCAAAGCAAAGTATGATCAATCAACAAAAACAAATAAAAAAGCATTGCAAGATGAGGTGGTAGCGCTTGTCAAAAAATTGAGATATGCGAACAATAACTACTTTTTTATTAATGACTATAATTCAAGAACAGTGGCACACCCTTTCGTAAAAAGTGGTACTGATTATAGTAAGATTAGAGATACAAAAGGAAATCTTATCGTCCCTCCTATGATTGAAGTGGCACGAAAATATGGAGAGGGTTATACAACCTACTGGTGGAAACGAGATAAAAATGATACAAAATCCTATGAAAAGCTCACCTATACAAAAAACTTTCCAAAATGGAAAATGACTATTAGTACTGGAATTTTTATAGATGATATAGAAAAAGAGGTGCAAAAAAGAAAAAAAGAGCTTTATCAACAACTGCAACACATCATGCAAACAACCACTATAGGGAAAACAGGCTATATTTACATTTTTGACAAAGATGGGAATGTCATCATTCATCCCAATCCTAAGTACCAAAATGCAAATATAAAAAATCTAAAAGTAAATAATCATTATATTTTTAATGAACTTGTAAAAGCCTCTAAGAAAGATGGCGTTTTTCATTATAAATGGGATAAACTTAACGACAAAAACCATTATGTTTATGACAAAGTTTCATGGATTAAATACCTTCCAGATTTGGGTTGGTATGTTGTTGCTTCTGCTTACAGTGATGAACTTCATACAACTTCAAAAAAATTACAAAATAAAATTATTTTTTTAGGTTTTATCGTGCTTATTATATCCATACTTGTAAGTTTAATATTTTTTCAACGACTTCTTAAACCTATATCTACCCTTAAAGATGCACTTAACAAAGTAATAGCAGGAGATTATACCATCCGTTCCAAAGTTGAAACAGATGATGAGATGGGTATTTTGTCAAGAAACTTTAATCTTATGGTAAAAACCATTGAAGACAATATCACGAACCTTGACAATAAAGTAAAAGAAAAAACAAAAGCACTTGAGGAAGCTAAGGAAAAAGCCGAAGAGTCTGCAAAACTTAAAGCCGAATTTTTAGCAAATATGAGTCATGAAATACGAACTCCTATGAATGGCATTTTAGGGATGTTGCATCTTGCAATGAAAACAGACTTAACCCAAAAACAAAAAAACTATTTACAAAAAATAGACACAAGTGCAAAAACACTTCTTGGTATCATTAATGACATTCTTGATTTTTCAAAAATAGAAGCTGGAAAACTTACCATAGAAAAAGTAGAGTTTGATCTTTATGATATTATAGATGGTGTTATAAATCTCATTGATGTAAAAGCTCAAGAAAAAAATATAGATTTAGTCGTAAATTATGCTCCTGATGTAGGACGATATTACTATGGTGATAGTTTAAGAATTACACAAGTCCTTACAAACCTTATGGGCAATGCCATCAAATTTACAGAAAAAGGTGAGATAGGTATTCATATAACTAAAGTAGCTACACATCGCTTAAAATTTGAAGTAAAAGATACAGGTATAGGCCTCACTCAAGAACAAATAGATAAACTCTTCCAATCTTTTTCTCAAGCAGATGGTAGCACTACACGAAAATATGGGGGTACAGGTTTAGGTCTTACAATATCAAAACAACTTATAAAACTCATGAATGGTAAAATCTGGGTTGAAAGTATTTATGGTAAAGGAAGTAGCTTTATTTTCGAAATAGAACTTCAAGAAAGACGCAAAGAGAAAACTTTTAGAATGTTTTCAGATAAAAAAGTGTTAATTGTTGATGATAGTGAATCATGGCATGAAATTTTACGCAACTCGTTAGAACTATTTGGGCTTCAAGTTGATTCAGCATATAGTGGTGAAGAAGCACTTAAAAAAATGTTTGAATGTAAAAATCGCTATGATGCCATCTTAATGGATTGGAATATGCCAAACCTCAACGGTATAGAAACAACAAAAAAAATAAATGAAATGTGTCAAAACTGTTCTAAAAAAGCATCATGCAATATGAAACTACCAACAAGTATTATTATGATAAGTGCTTATAGACAAGATAGTATTGTTACTCAAGCAAAAGATGCTGGAATAGAAATCTTTTTACAAAAACCTCTAAACCCTTCCCTTTTAAACGATATACTCAGTGGTATTTTCTTAGATAAAAATAGCTTACAAGAAGATCATGAACTGAAACAAGTAAGTTTAGAAAATGAGATTTATAAACTTAAAGGAAATCATATTTTACTTGTAGAAGACAATGAAACAAATCAAGAAATAGTAATGGGGCTTTTAGAAGGGAGTGGTATAAAAATAGATATAGCAAACAATGGTAAAGAAGCAGTTGAAAAAGTAGCACAAAATCCTCATCTTTATGGACTTATATTTATGGATATTCAAATGCCTATTATGGATGGTTTTGAGGCAACAAAAATACTAAGACAACGCAATGTAAAAACTCCTATCATAGCACTAACTGCAAATGCTATGACTGAAGATATAGAAAAAACAAAACAAGCAGGTATGGATGAACATCTCAACAAACCTATAGAGGTAGAAAAACTCTACCAAACACTTTTTCGATACCTTAAAATCACAACAACACAAACAGATGAAGTAGCAACACAAACTGTACAAACCGTAACCATTGATTTACCTACTTTTACCTATATCGATAAAGAAATAGCTCTTACACACCTTGCAAATAACAAAAAACTTTTCATAAAGATTCTTCATGATTTTTATGAAAATTATGCCGAGATTAAACTAGAAACTATGGATATAACAACATTTAAAAGAACAACCCATACCATTAAAGGCTTAAGTGCTAATATAGGAGCTATGCAACTTCATACCATTACAAAACAACTTGATGAAACACAAGATAAAGCATTACTTGAAGCATTTTATATACAGTTACATAATGTTATGGATGAAATAAAGGAAAAATTACAACCACACTCACCAAGTACATTAGAAAAAGCCGTTGTTACACAAGCACAAAGAGATGAACTTTTTCTTGCTCTTAAAAATGCTTTAGAAGAGGAGATACCAAAAAACATCACAAAGATAATGCAAACTATTGAGCAATACAGTTTTAACGAAAAAGATACAAAAATTTTACAAAAAGTAGAAGAAGCTATAGATGATTTTGAGTTTGAAGAGGCTTTAGCATCTCTTCAAAACTAATTTTTCAGAAAGAAAAAATATATCTAATCAAACTGTTACCTTAATTTTAGTACAATCCCTTTAATTTTTTAAAGTGGATGTACTATTATGAACTACTATAACGCTGTCAAACCCCTTTTATTTCAATTTCAACCAGAAACTGCTCACCATATTGCTGAGTGTGTACTTCGTTTACCTAACTTATGCCAAATACCCTTTAACCCTTTCTTGGAGTCCCATTTTATCGCCGATAAAAAGCTCCATCAAGAGATTTTTGGTCGTACTTTTTACAACCCTGTAGGGCTTGGTGCTGGTTTTGATAAAAATGCTACAATGATTCGTGGCATACAAACTCTTGGTTTTGGTTTTACTGAAATAGGTACTGTTACCCCTCGTCCTCAAGATGGTAACCCTAAACCTCGTATGTTCCGTCATATAAAAGAACAAAGTATTCAAAATGCTATGGGCTTTAATAATGATGGTGCATACAAAGTACTACAAAGGCTTAAAAAACGCTATCCTTTTACTACGCCCATAGGCATTAACATAGGAAAAAATAAAACAACACCTGAGAGTGAAGCAATTAACGACTATACGCACCTTATAAAAGCATTTGATACTTTGGGTGATTATTTTGTGATTAATATCTCTTCACCAAATACCCCTGGACTTCGTGATTTACAAAATGAAGCATTTATTACAGAACTTTTTACTCAAGCGAAAGCACTTACTACTATGCCTATTTTACTTAAAATTGCACCAGATATGACACCAGAAGATGCTGTAGCTTTAACAAAACTTGCAGTAGAAAAAGGAGCTGATGGTATCATTGCAACAAATACAACCATAGACTACTCTTTGGTAGAAAAACCTAAAAATATAGGTGGAATTAGTGGTGCTGTTTTAAAAGAGAAAAGTTTTGCTATTTTTGAAGCTATAGCAAAAGAGCTTTATGGAAAAACAACGCTTATATCTGTTGGTGGTATAGATTCCGCTGAAGAAGCTTATAAACGCATTAAAGCAGGTGCTTCTCTTGTACAGATTTTAAGTGGTATTGTTTTCCATGGTCCTGATATGATTATGAATATTAATAAAGGACTTATAAAACTCTTAGAAGCAGATGGCTATAACAACATCAGTGAAGCAGTTGGAGCAGATAGAAAATAATGAAACTTCTTCCAACACTACTTCTAAGTTCATCACTTATATTTGCATCAACACTTACACAAAGTACGATACAAACAACCAAACAATTACATCATAAAAAAGAGACTATAATTATGCCTTCACCACTACCACAGTATGAAACAAAAACCTTAAAAAATGGACTACAAATCGTCGTTATTCCCCTTCATAATGCAACTAATGTTATTAGTACTGACATCTTCTATAAAGTGGGAAGTAGAAATGAAGTGATGGGTAAAACAGGTATTGCTCATATGCTTGAACATATGAATTTTAAAAGCACAAAAAATCTTCCTGCTGGTGAATTTGATAAAGAGGTAAAAAGTATAGGTGGTATTAATAATGCCTCAACAGGTTTTGACTATACACATTACTATATAAAATCTTCTACAGATAATCTTAAAAAGTCCATTGACCTCTATGCTGAACTTATGCAAAACCTTAGCCTTAAAGATGAAGAGTTTCAACCAGAAAGAGATGTTGTTACCGAAGAAAGACGCTGGAGAACAGACAACTCACCACTAGGTTATCTTTACTTTAGACTTTTTAACAATGCTTATATCTATCACCCTTATCATTGGACACCTATTGGATTTATGAATGACATTCGAAACTGGAGTATAGAAGATATTCGTGATTTTCATGCAACTTACTACCAACCACAAAATGCTGTTTTAATCGTAACAGGTGATGTTAATCCCCAAACAGTTTTTAAAGAAGCAAAAAAAGCATTTGGTAAAATTCACAATGCAAAAGCTATACCAAAAGTTAAGTTTATAGAACCTAAACAAGATGGTGCAAAAAGAGTTATCATTCATAAAGATAGTGAAGTAGAGATGATTGCTATCACTTTCCATATACCTGACTTTAAAAATAAAGATCAAGTAACTTTAAGTGTTTTATCTGAAATTCTTTACTCAGGAAAGAGTTCTCGCTTATACAAAGCACTTGTAGACAAAAAACAGCTTGTTAATTCTGTATATGCTTACAATATGGAAAACATAGATCCGGGTCTTTTCATATTTATGGCTACATGTAATGCAGGTGTGAAAGCTAAAGATGTTGAAAAAGAGCTTATCAAACAAATTAATCTTATAAAAGAAACAAAAGTAACACAAGAAGAACTTGAAAAAGTAAAAATCAATACAAAAGCAGATTTCATCCACTCCTTAGAAAGTTCCACAAGTGTAGCCAACCTTTATGGAAGCTACCTTGTTCGTGGTGATATTACACCACTAATGGAGTATGAAGATGCTATTAATAAAATCACAGCAAAAAAAGTCCAAAAAGTAGCACAAAAATACTTTAACTTTAATCAATCAACAACCGTTATCTTAAAAAAAGCCAACTAATCTAAGTACGGTATGGGGTCTTGTACCCCTGCCAAAGAAAAACCATTAAGGCGTAAACGGCAACTATCACAAACGCCACACGCTTTGTCTTCATTTTTATAGCAACTCCATGTAAGTTCAAGTGGTACATGTAAGTTTAAAGATTCTTGTACTATTTGTGATTTTTTAAGATGTACAAGTGGCATTTTTATCTCTATAACCGTTTCATCTTTTGTTCCAAGATTAATGGCATCTTGCATCGCTTTTATATAACTTTCACGACAATCAGGATACCCACTACTGTCCTCCTCAACAACACCTATACTTATAATACTTGCACCCTCTTTTTCGGCTATTGCTGCTGCCATTGATAAAAATATACCATTTCTAAAAGGAACATAAGTGACAGGAACACCCTCTTCTACTCCACTCGTTGGTACCTCTATGGTTGTATCTGTTAAGGCTGAAGCTCCCAATTGTGCAAAAAAATCCAAATCAAGTGTATAACTGTTTGTAACTTTTAAAACATCACAAATACTCTCAAAACATGCCAACTCTTTAGCTTGTGTTCTTTGATTATAATTAAAATGCACAGCAACAATCTCATACCCATCATTTTTCATCATATAAGCACTCAATGTTGAGTCCATACCACCACTCATTATGCAAACTGCTTTTTTTCTATTTTCATTTGTTTTCATAATGTAATTGTACCATAAGCACCAATAAGATAAAATCCTTTTATGATTGATATAAACAACGAAACTTCTTTTGAAGTAGATGAACCCCTGCTAATGCGTATAGTAAAAACGCTTACATGTAAAGAGATAGAACTTCTCATAACATATAATGAAACGATACAGCAAATTAACCTAGAGCATAGAAATATAGATAAAGCAACAGATGTCTTAAGCTTTCCCTATGAAGCTATGCCTATGGCTCCTCTTGGTAGTATTGTTATCTCTTTAGATTTTGTTATGCAAAAAGCTCAAGAGTTTGGGCATACACCTCATGATGAATTTGCCCTTTTATTTATTCATGGTTTACTCCATCTGTTAGGATATGATCATGAGATAGATAATGGTGAAATGAGAGAAAAAGAAAAGAAACTCATTACTCAGTTTCAACTACCAAAAAGTTTAATCGTTAGAACACAAGGAGAATAATTTGGATTACATTATATTTTTGATTGCTATGTCTGCACTCATTTATGGTGCTGATTTTATCATAAAAGAATCAGAACGCATTGCATTACATTACAACATTTCACACTTTGTCATTGGTGCTACACTTGTAGCTTTTGGAACTTCTTTACCTGAAATGGCTGCGTCTATGATGGCTTCATATCATGGTAAAAGTGATATGGCTGTTGCCAATGTTGTTGGAAGTGTTGTCTTTAACATATCTTTAGTTTTAGGTATTGTCTTTATAATGGCAAAAGCTATGCACCCAAAAAGAAATCTTTTTGCACAAGATAGTGCATGGGTTGTCATCCCACCTGCCATTTTTTATGTAATGATTCAAGATGGTGAAATTAGTCGTTTTGATGGCATACTTTTTTTACTTATGATGGTTTCGTACCTTATGTTTTTATTTACAAGTTCTAAAGATGATTTAGAGGGTGAAATAGATGAAGATTTAGTAAAAGAAAAGTTTGCATGGGGTCGTAGCATTGGACTTTTAAGCATTGGTTTTCTTCTTACTATAGGAGGTGCTAATTTTGTTGTCGATAGTGCTACAAACATTGCAAGAAGTTTAGAAGTAAGTGAATGGATTATAGGTCTTTTTCTTATCTCTTTAGGTACATCTCTACCTGAACTTGTCGTTTCCATTGTTGCTGTTAGAAAAGGGAATGCTGAGATGAGTATAGGTAATATCATAGGATCAAATGTAGCAAACTTTTCTATGGTTTTAGGTGGTTCAGCACTTATAAATCCTCTAAGTGTCAATGTTACAGCATCAAGTTTTGACATCATGATACTAGCTACTGCTTCTTTAGCTCTTTTATTTATTTTAGCAAATAAACTTTATAACAAAGCTGGTGCTATTTTTCTTCTTACTATCTTAGCACTTTTTGTTGCACACTCTTTATAAAACTACTTTTTTATATAACCAAGCTCTATGAGCTTGTTATATATTTTAGAAACCATTTTTCCTGCTGCATGACCACCATGACCACCATGTTCTACTAAAACACTTACAATATACTGAGGATGTTTATAAGGTCCATAAGTTGTTATCCATGCATGAGAACGGTTGTAGTAAGAGAGTTCATGCTCTAACTTCCGTCTTTTAATATCTTGCTTAATCCCAATAACCTGAGCAGTACCTGTTTTACCTGCGAGTTTGATTTTCGCATGAATGTAATGACTAGCAGTTCCTTTTGGATGATTACACACTTGATACATTGCTTTTCTTATGATAGGAAGTTTGCGTTTTTCTTTAGCTGTTAACACATCTCTATAATGAAGTTTATAAGGTTTGTCACCTATAATTTTTGCAAGATGGGGAGTTGGAAGTCTTCCTGTAGCTATAAGTGCTGTTTCTTCTGCTATTTGTAAAGGTGTAACCAAAAAATCCCCTTGCCCTATAGACATATTTACTGTTTCTCCTATATTCCAGTTTTTACCATATTTTTGCATTTTCCATAAACGAGAAGGTACAACACCTATAAATTCATTTGGTAAATCAACTCCTGTTTTTTTACCAAATCCATAGCGTTTTAATCCTTTACTCATTTTTTCATTACCTAAAACTAATGAACCTTTATAAAAGAAATCATCACAACTTTCACGAATTGCTTTTACTATATTTGTTTTCCCATGTCCTTGTCTTTTCCAGCAACGAAAAACTCTTCCACTGAGTTTTAAATGAGATTTACATGTAACATTCCAATTTTCATTTAGATCAGTTGTAATATAAAGAAGTCCTAAAGAGGGTTTAATGGTAGAACCTGGTGGGTAAAGTCCATGAATCATTTTATTTGTAAAAGGATGATCTAAACTTGAGGCAAGTGTATTATACATTTTATAACTCATACCTGAAACAAAAATATTAAGATCATAATTTGGAAAACTTCCAGCTGAAAGAATAGAACCATTAACATCCATAACTATAATAGCACCAACTTTTCCTTGAAAAAGATGGGTTACATATTTTTGTAAGTCCATATCTAAAGTAAGAGTAAGTTTCCTTTTTTCATCTGCTGGAATATAGTTTAATTCTTTAATTTCTTGATTACTTGCATTCACTTGAATAGTACGCTCCCCAGGAGTACCTTGTAAATAGTTATTGTAATATCGTTCTATACCTGTTTTTCCCGTATAACCTATAAGCTCTACTAAAGGATTGTTTTTTATATCTTTTTCATTCGCTCTTGCCACATAACCTACCATATGTCCAGCAAGATTTTTATAAGGATAATATCTTTTAGGTGCAGATATAATCTTAATATCTTTTTGTAAATTGAGTAAAGAATAAACTGGAATCATCTCTTTGTATGGTATAAAATCTACAATATCTATAAAATTATGATTATAAAAAGAATCCTTTCTTTTATAATTTTTTATAATCTTCTCTTTCTCTAAATTTGGAAAAAGTTTTATCAAGTAAGCTATATCTTTTTCAAAAGCACCCTTTGCCTTTTTTAAACGCAAATGAGGAGCAAGTTGTATTTTAAAGCCAAGAGTGTTTATAGCTATAGGACGATTTTTCCTATCTACTATTTCACCTCTTACGGGTGCAATGCTTTCATGTTTAATAGTATTGTTCAAAGAAAGTTTTTCATAGTAATCATTTGATTGTACTGCTAAAGAAAAAACTCTTACAATCAAAGCAAGCCATATAGACGCAAAAATAAAGATAATAAATTTAATTTTAAAACTATTCATAACAAACTCACTAATAAAAATTCAACTACTATATAGTAAAATACATAGTAACTTATTTCAGGTGTTGCTATCATAAAAATATTACCTATTAACATTAAAAATAAGAAGTACCCAAGATAACTTAATACCACTGAAGTAAAAAGAATACAAGATTTACATGAAAAAATTTGTCTAATTTTTGGCATAATAAATTTATATAAAATATAAAAATATACAATACTACTAAAAAGCATATAATCAAAATTCACTTCAAAAATCACTAAACATAAAAAAACAACAAAAATCAAAGTACTATCTTGTCGTTCTAATGCTCTTGAAAATGAAACATATAAGAGAGAAAAAAGTGGTGGTAAAAAAAGATATATAGTACTTAATGAACTATATAGCAAAAAAAGTGCTATATAGACAAAAGGTACTATAGGTTTTTGATGAGAGATACTTCGTTGCATACAGGAAAATGTTTACATTTAATACAATCTGCCCAAATTTTATGTTCAGGAAGAGATTCTTTGGGAATTTCAACAAATCCTAGTCTTTCAAAAAATGATTGTCTATAAGTTAAACTAAGCACTCTTTGTAAACCTAAAGTTTTTGCTTCTTCTAGTGCATGAAGAATAAGTTTTTCTCCTATGTTATGACCACGATACTCCTCATGAACGATTAAAGAACGGATCTCAGCCAAATAAGCTGTATGTATATGTAAAGCTGTAAAACCTACAAGTTTTCCCTGATGATATGCAAGAATATAAGAACGAATATTTGTCGCTATTTCATCTTCTGTTCTTTCCAAAATAACACCACTAAGAACTTCGGGGAGAACAAGTTCTTTCATAGTAGCTATATCAGAAAGTTTTGCTTTTATAAAATCAATCTTCATCTATAACTTCTTCTAAAATATCATAAATAACTTTAATAATTTTTTTTGTCCCTCTTTTTTTAGCACTTGAAACCATTAAAGCATTTGGAAATGCCTTTCTTAAGGCATTTTGTTCTTTTTGATTAAGTTTATCTATTTTTGTAAAAATTTGTAAAATGTATTGATTTTCTTGTGCATTAGAAAAAAGAAATTCACTTACTTGAGTATCTATATCAAGATGAGGATGACGACAATCTATAAGGTGAATAAAAATTTTAATTTGCTCTCGTGTAGCTATATAATCCGTAAGATTTTTTTCCCAATCATGCTTTTGTGATTTAGAAACTTTTGCATACCCAAACCCTGGTAAATCTACAAATTTTGCTATGAGTTTTTTATCTGTATCTCTGTCCATAAATGTCACATCAAAGTAATTGATAAGCTTCGTTTTACCAGGTGTTGAAGAAACCTTTGCTAAACCTTTATGATTTGTTAATGCATTTAAAAGTGAACTTTTTCCAACATTAGAACGAGCCATAAAAACAACTTCATTTTGTTCCTCTGATTCTGGAGCTGCTGCTACATTAGGTGCAGAAGTAATAAATTTTGCATCGACTATATCTATCATTATTTTTTTTCCTTTATATCTTTTTCATCTGGAATATCAAAAATCATAATGACAGGCTCTGCTTTTATACCTTTAGCATAAGCTTTACCAGTATTTATTTTTAAAATAACCTCATCACCTAAAATCTCTTTTTTATCATTTAGTTGTTGTAGATGTACATTACCAAAAAATTGGTACTCTTTCTTTGTTGGAGCATAAATAACCTTTTGCGCCACACCACTATACTGTACTTTCTCTTTTGTTGTCACTACAAACGAAACAGAACCTTTTGCTATAAATTTTGTTGGTTTATTTTTATTATCTGTAAAAATAATAACTTTTGATGCATTAAGTTCATCATCACCTTTAACCATATATACATGACCACTAAATATAGAAAGACCTTTTTTTTGGTCAGCACTAAATGTATCTGCTTTGATTTTTAACTCTTCTGCATAATTTTCAAAAACTAAAAACACCAATAAAAAAAATATATATCTCATCATTATCCTACTTTTTATTTACTTTAAAATGTACACCGCTTCTACATGTTTAGAAAAAACTTTATTTTTAATCGCATCATATTCTAAAGAAGTACCGTGTATCACACCACCATTAAATGTAATTGTGTATTTATCTTTTACTTTCACTCGAGCTGTTTTTTTATTGTATATCGCATGTTGTGTAGTAAATGTAAAATTATTTTTCTTTAAAGATTTATAAGTTACATTCGTATCTAAATAAATCATATTTGCTTTATAAATACCATTTTTAGCCAACATATTTGCTCTATATTTTTTAGAATAATCTGTATAATTAATATCTTTTATTTGGTATCTATCACTATACTTTGATGCTCGACTACCTAACATTTGTGTTTTTAAACCTTGCGTGTTAAGTTCATACATTGTAAAATTTTGAAACTCAAACATAGGAACATCTTTAAAAATCTTTTCTTTAATATCTAAAGGTTTAAAAAGAAAAAATATCACTAACAATACAGATAAAATAATCCCAAAAAGTGCATTTATATTGATAACTTATCCTTTACTATAAAACATCTTTTGTACTTGGAATACCAACCCTTTGATTATATGTTGTTGCTCGACGCAATGCAACTGCTAATGCTTTAAAACTTGCTTCAATGATATGATGTTTATTTTTTCCTCTTAGTTGTACAATGTGTGTACTTATACGAGCATTAAGTGCAAAAGCACGGAAGAATTCCTCAACCAACTCTACATCAAATCGACCAACTTGCCCTACAATATCAAGATTAAAAACTAAAAAAGGACGGTTAGATAAATCTAAATCACAAGAAACACAAGCTTCATCCATAACAACATTAGCACTACCAAATCTTTCCATATTTTTTACAGGATAAATCGATTCTGCTATTAAAGAACCTAAAACAATCCCAACATCTTCTACACTATGATGATCATCAATATGTATATCACCTTTACATGTAATGTCTAAGTCTATCAAAGCATGTTTAGAAAAACTTTCAAGCATATGATCTAAAAAACCAACACCTGTATCTATGGAACTTTTTCCACTTCCATAAAGTTCAAGACTTATAGTTATATCTGTTTCTTTTGTTGTTCTTGTTTGAGTTACCATACTAATCCTCTCTTACTATGAATGAATGTTGAAATTTTTCATTATCTTTATATGCTCGTGCTTCTTGCTCACTTTTAAAACCTGTTAACCATACCTTAAATAAGCGTTGATGATTTGTTTGCATATCTTTAATAACTGTCATATAACCATCTGTATGATTATACTTTTCTTGTGTATAAAGTGCACCTTTTATTTTTGCAAAAGAACCAATTTGTAATGCATATTTTCCACCCATAGACATTGTTTGAGGAAGATGTTTTAACTCTTCTTTACTTGGAATACTATGTATTCCTTTTTTTCCAAATCCTAAAACACGAAGTTCTACTGGTGCTGTTCCTGTAGCTATCATACCGATTTTTTGTGCAGCACTTTTAGAAAGATCTATGATACGATTGCCAACAAATGGACCCCTATCATTAATTCTAACTATTGTTTTTTTACCATTACTTTTATTTGTTACTTCAACAATTGTATTCATTGGTAATGTTTTATGTGCTGCTGTCATAGCCCACATATTGTACTTTTCTTGACTTGAAGTTGTTTTACCATGAAAATCTGGACCATACCAACTAGCAATACCATGTAAAGTATCACCAACCTTTACCTCTTTAGGGTAGTAAGTCACACCATTGACACTATAAGGACGCATAGTTGGATGGTAATACTGTGCCTGATTATTTGCATTTGTTTTCGCAACACTATGATATGTAGTACTTGTATGCTGTGTATTTACACCTCTTGTACTACATCCATTCATCCATACTAAACAAGATATAGTACAAAGCAATAAAATTGATTTATTCATAAAGTTTTAACCTTTCTCCAACACGAATTAATGAACCTCTAATGTGATTCTGTAATTTAATATTTCGTACACTTATACGGTGTACTTTAGCTATAGACTCCAATGTATCCCCTCTCTTTACCATATAATAATAACGAGAATTAATTTTCTTAATTTTACTTTTTTTACTTATAGGAATAATAAGCTTTTGTTTAATCTTCAAATGATTAGATTTTAAATGGTTAAAATCTTTAATGAGTTTATAAGAAACACCATATTTTTTTCCTATATAAGAAAGGTTATCCCCTCTTCTTACAATATGTACTTTATAGATTTTTGCAATGGGTGCTTTATGGTACTTTTGCTTAAACTCTGCAAGTTTAATATAGGGAATATAAACATCATAAGCTTTTGCATAAGGTGGTACAAAATCATACTTTAAATGACGATTAAGTTTTCTTAAGTCTTTTAACTGAATTCCTAAAAGAGAAGCAAGTCTTTGTAAAGATTCACCACTAGAAAGCTTTACCGTGGCTATAGAGTAAGCATTTGCACGATTTAAAAGGTACTCATACTCACTATTTAAAAGATACCGTTCATCACTGCCTATAAGTGCTAAAGCAACAATTTTACGGATGTAGTATCTACTCTCTTTTGGTATATACTTTTTTTTCTCATCTAGTAAAACTGAAAGTTCATCACTTCCTGCTCTTCTTATAGCACGATTTAAACATCCACCACCACAATTATAAGCAATAGCCGCAAGATACCATTTCCCAAAACGCTTATGTAAAGCAGAAAGATAACGCCCAGCTGCTTCTGTTGATTTTATGAGATCTCGTCTTTCATCTACATATTTGTCAATTTTCAGATGAAAAAGTTTTGCTGTACGAGGCATAAACTGCCATAAGCCTGTTGCTCGTTTATTTGAGTAAGCTTTTGTTCGAAAATTTGATTCAGCCATTGCTAAGTACAAAAATTCCTGAGGAATATCATACTTTGCAAGTGTGCTTTTTATCGCAGGTATAAAGAGATAAGCTTCTTTCATCGCTTGAAAAAAATGTTTATCTTTTTGTAAAGTTTTTTCTTTCATTTTATTCATGATAGGATCATACAAAAAAGAGGGTTCTATATCAAACGAGTTTAAAAGTTGTAACTCTTTGTTATAGTTTGTCTCGTATGTTAGATTTGCATAAAGAAACAATGGAAAAAACAAGGTAATTAAATACTTAAACATAGCCAACTTTTTTTTAAAATTTTGCAAATTATACCCAAAAAATGCTTGATTAGAAGTTTTAACTAAAATATTTAAGCTAAAGTAAAGAGTTTAAAAGCATTATTTGTTGTAAGATTTTCTAACTCTTCATACGATAAATCTAAAATTTCTACTATTTTTTCTACTACTAAAGTTGTATAAAGTGGTTCATTTCTCTCTCCCCTATAAGGTGTTGGTGTCAAATAAGGTCCATCTGTTTCTATAAGAAGTTTTTCTTGTGGAATTTTAGGCAGTACATTTACAAGCTTTCTAGCATTTTTAAATGTTATTACACCACCAATACCAAAATAAAAACCCTCTTTTTCTAAAGAAAGAAGCTGTTCATCTGCATTAAAACAATGAAGTACTCCACCAATTTCACTAGCATTTTCTTCTAATAAAATACTCTTTGCATCATTAGATGCATCACGAATATGAATAATAAGAGGCTTTTTATATTTTTTTGCAAGTGCTATTTGTCCAACAAAAACCTCTTTTTGGACTCTTTTTTCTTCCTCTTTTTCCTCATCACTTCCTTCAAGACGAAAGTAATCAAGCCCACACTCCCCTATAGCAACACATTTAGGATGGTGTATATACTTTTCAAATTCAAGTGTAAAAAAAGACTCTTTATCATAAGGGTGTACCCCTATAGCAAAGTAAACATCTTCATACAACTCTGCTATAGCTACTGCTTTATCAAGCGTTGATGGATCTGCCCCAGGAATAATAAACTTTCTTACACCCCTCTCTTTTGCTCTCTTTATCACATCATCTAAATCATCATCATAGCGTACATCATCTAAATGTATATGCGTATCAATTATCATCTTTTTTCTCTCTTATTTTTTTTACATGAAGTATATTTTTTATCATTAAAACTATAAAAAACAGTGAAACAACTACAGAACCAATTGCTAAAAGCATTTTACCTGCCATAAAAAAATTGTAAGCAAATACAAACCCTAACATTGCAATAATAAAACACATTTTACGCTCCTAAAAGCTCCTTAGCAAACTGTTTAGCCTCTTGAGAAATATTTTCACCACTAATGATTCGTGCTATCTCATCAACCCTTTGTTTACATGTAAGCTCTTTTGTTTTTGAAATAGTACCATCTTTATAGATTAAAAAGTGTTGATCACCCATGGAAGTAAGTTGTGGTTGATGAGAAATAACAAAAATCTGAAAATATTTTGCAAGTTTTTTTAGCACTTTAGCTACGCTCATAGACTCTTCACCACTTAAGTTAGCATCTATTTCATCAAGCATAAGTACACCACCATTTTGACTCATAAATTCACTTTTAAGTGCTAAAATTGCAAGTCGTAAACGATTAAATTCCCCTGTACTAATCTTATTTAAAGGTGTAGCACTCAACTCTATATGTAATAAATCTTTACCATCTTGCTCAAAATCCTTACATGTAAGTGTTATTTTTGCATCTCTTAAATACAGCTCTTCTAAATAACCATTAAGACTTTTTTCAAAATCCTCTAATGCTTCTTGTCGTAAATCACTCATAGCTTCAGCAAGAGTATGTACCTTTTTTTCTAATATACTTGCACTTATAAGTAATTTTTCCTTTTCATTTTCAATATTTTCATATTTTTCTAATTCAAGTTTTTTTTGTTGTTTATAAGCCAAAGCTTCCTCTATACTTCCATAGCGTCTTTTAAGTCCACTTAATGCTTCTATACGGTTCAGGACATCTTCTACATCAACATCTTCAAGCGTTAAAAATCTCTCTTGAGCCTCTTCAAAAACTGCACGAAGTTCATTCATAGCATCATCAAAAAAGCTACATGTAAGATCTAAACTTTCTAAAGCATTACATACTAAATGTTCATACTCAAAAACACCACTTGCACCATTGATGTTTTCTAAAACTTTTTCCTTACGAGAAAGCTCTTTTTTTATCTCTAAAAGTTCTTCATCTTCCCCTATTTTAGGAGAAATATCTTCTATTTTTTTTATTTCAAAAGATGCAAATTCTTTAAGTTCCACAACCCTTCTTTCTTCATCTTCTATAATATTTAAAGCTTTCATAATCTTTCTATACTCTTCAAACGCAGACAAATAATTCTCTTTAATCTGCATAATCTCTTTATGTTTTATAGCTATACGATTATCTAAAATATACAAAAGATTTTCATTAGAAAAATCACTAAAATCTTTTAAACTTAAATGTCTAAGATAATCTGAAGCAACTGTTTGTATAGCTTTTTTAGAAAGACTTTGATTGTTTATAAAATAACGGGATTTTTCTTTTTTGAGATGTTTAAAAACATTAATCTCATTGTTTTGTATACCAAGTTTATCTTCATCTATCTGCCAAGTAACACTACTTTCACAAACACTTGCATTACAAGAAGCACTACCTAAAGAGCTTAAAATAGCTTCCATAAGTATAGACTTTCCACTTCCACTCGGACCAGTAAAAACAATTAAACCACATTTCAAGTTTAACTCAACTTCTTGAAAACTCAAATAATCTTTTAAGTAAAATCTTTCTACCATATCTTTGCCTTGCCGTCTCTATTTTTAAAAATAATAACCATATCTTTTTAATAGAAGCAAATATATGACAAATTGAAATAAAATTTTAACACATTTGATGATAAACATCAGGTCTTCTGTCCCTTAAAAGTCCCCAGTACTCTCTTTGTTTTGCATTTTCTACTAAATCAAAAGAAGCATAAAGAATTTCTTCTTCATCTCTTGAAGCTTCTGCTATTTTGGCACCTGTATAATCTGTAATGAAAGAGGAACCATAGAAAGTAAGCTCACAACTCTTTCCTATCTCTTTTCCATAGCGATTTGCTACAACAACAGGTACTGTATTTGTAGCAGCATGTCCCATCTGCACTCGTTGCCAATGCTCTTTAGAATCTAAATCTATTTCAGGTTCACTTCCTATAGCTGTAGGATAAAAAATAATCTCCGCACCCATAAGAGTTAAAGCCCGTGCTGTTTCACAAAACCATTGATCCCAACAAATACCTACCCCTATTTTTCCAAATACTGTATCATATACTTTAAAACCTGTATCTCCAGCTTGAAAATAAAATTTTTCTTCATATCCTGCACCATCTGGTATGTGTGTTTTTCTATAATTATCCATCACCCTACCATCTGCATCTATAACAACTAAAGAGTTAAAATATGATATTTCCGTCTTCTCAAAATAACTCACTAAAATAACTACATGTAAAGCTTTAGCAAGTTTTACAAACTCCTCTATAAGTGGATTGTTTTGAAGAGGCATAGCCCATGAAAAATATTTTTCATCTTTATCTTTACAAAAATAAAGCCCTTCAAAAAGTTCTGGAAGAAGGATGATATTTGCACCATTTGAACTAGCCTCCCGTACTAATTGTTTTGCTTTAGCAATATTAGTCGCTTTAACATCGCACATAGACATTTGAATAGCAGATACATTTATCATCCTAACCTCCTCTAACCTCGTGCTGTTACTTCTAAAAGATGGTAACCAAACTGTGTTTGTATAGGTCCATAAACAACACCAACATCACCATTAAAAACCGCTTTATCAAATTCAGGTACCATCTGACCTGGACCAAATTGTCCTAAATCACCACCATTTCTTGAAGATGGACAAGTTGAATACTTCTGTGCAATCTCACCAAAATCCGCACCTTCTTGAATCTCTTTTTTTAGTTCATTACACTTTACTTCATTATCTACAAGTATATGTCTTGCTGTCGCCCATGCCATTTGCATTCCTTTATATTATATTTATATGAAATTTTACACTAATTATTTCATAAATTCTACTTTTTTATCGAAGAACTACACTGACACCAATTTAAGAGTGCTATCACTACTATAAATACTCTATACTTCCCCCTCCAATTATGATTTAAGATAGACTAAATCATAGATCTAGAAAAGTACTAAACTTCAAAACTCCGTATGAATTATTTTTTAGTGAAATGAACAGAAAATTAATTAGTTAGATTAGGTGAAATTACACTAAATTTTATCGTTTGTGAAGTATCTTTAAAAAAGTGTTTGAAAGTAGATGAAATAATAATTATGGTGGACGAGGAGAGATTCGAACTCTCGGTACAGTTACCCATACGCATCCTTAGCAGGGATGTGGTTTCAGCCACTCACCCACTCGTCCATTGTCTTTGTTTGTAGGTCAGAATTATAATGATATAATTCTGATATATTGCTTAAATTGAATAGTTATTCCTCTAAAATTGCTCTAAAATCTTTTTTACAATATCTGACGGATTCTCAGACTGATAAATAGGACGCCCAACAACGATGAAATCAACACCTTGTTCTTTTGCAAATGCTACATCTGCAACCCTCTTTTGATCTCCAGCATCTTCGCCAAAAGGTCTTATACCAGGTGTCAAAGTCATAAAACTCTCACTTGTAATTTTTTTAATAGAAGCAGATTCAAAAGCTGAACAAACAACTCCATCAAGCCCACTCTCTTGGGCATCTTTTGCAAATTGATCAGCCTTACATGTAAGCTCTTTTTCATACACAGCTTGAAACTCCTCTTCTGAAAATGAAGTGAGTGCTGTTACAGCTAAAACAAGAGGTCTGTTTTCATACTTCTCCAAACGCTCCATCACAGTACGCATAGCACGACGCCCTGCACTTGCATGAA
>Ga0256828_1000743_pt1 | contig 21300 bp, 20 predicted proteins | sample CV88metaG_FD_185993 | JGI IMG/M metagenome (GOLD analysis project Ga0256828, IMG submission 185993) | Hydrothermal vent microbial communities from East Pacific Rise, Pacific Ocean - CV88 | ecosystem: Environmental > Aquatic > Marine > Hydrothermal vents | place: Pacific Ocean: East Pacific Rise...
TGCCATAGCAAACATCAACCTATCATCTCTCTATGAGTGTCGCCCCAAAGATGTAACAGCCCTTATATTTTTAAGCACCATTTTATTTATACCTATCATATATATTTTTATATGTTTAGTCAAATGATATTGCTCTTTGTACAACATCAAGTACACTTTGTCAATACATAATCAAATCAAGAGACTATCTAGCCGATAATCTCTCTGTTTCCTTTGGCATTTGGTTCAGATAAAACACCCATCTTTTCTAACTGCTCTATGATATTTGCTGAACGGTTATAACCTATTTGAAGCTTTCTTTGTAGATATGAGATAGATGTTTTTTTATCGCTTAGGACAACATCTTTTGCTCTCTCATATAGCTCATCTAAGACTATATCATCTTCATCATCTCCTGATGAACCTTTGGCACTTCCACCTGCTATAAGATAACTCTCATCATAATCAGGTTCTCTTTGAGCTTTCAAGAACTCTACAATCTCCTCTATCTCATCTTCTGTATTCCAAGGAGCGTGGATACGCACAAGCCCTGTTGTCCCTGGAGGAGTAAATAGCCCATCTCCTCGCCCCAATAGGCTCTCAGCACCTAAAGCATCTAAGATAACTTTAGAGTCTATCTTCTGCCCTACTCTATAACTCAATCTTGAAGGTAAGTTTGCCTTTATAAGCCCTGTTACAACATCAACACTAGGTCTTTGTGTAGCTACGATTAGGTGGATACCACAAGCACGAGACTTTTGAGCCAATCTAGCGATAGATAACTCAACCTCTTTACCACCATTCATCATCAAATCTGCCAACTCATCAATAACAACCACAATATAAGGGAACGGCTCACCTGAACCATCTTTTTTAACCTTATCATTATAGTTATCTATCGTCTTAGTTCTACTCTCAGCCATAAGCTTATATCTTCTCTCCATCTCCCCTACCATATTGGCTAAGGCTGCGATAGCTTTCGCTGGTTCGATGATTACAGGAGTGATAAGATGAGGAATATCATCATACATACTAAACTCAAGCATCTTAGGGTCTATTAACATCAACTTTAAATTCTCTGGGTCATTACGATATAGTAGAGATAAAATCATAGCATTAATCCCTACCGATTTACCAGAACCAGTCGTACCAGCGATTAGCAAGTGTGGTAACTTTTTGATATCTGTAATAAATGGATTACCAACTATATCTTTACCTAAAGCAACCGTAAGAGGTGATTTTGACTCTTGAAATAGCTTACTCTCCAATATCTCTCTTAGATATATAGTCTCTATACTCTCATTTGGTATCTCTATACCTACAACATCTCTTCCAGGTATTGGTGCTTGGATACGGATAGTCTCAGCTCTTAGTGCCATAGCCAAATCATCTTGAAGTCCAAGGATTTTAGAAACTTTAACATTTGGTGCTGGTTTAAACTCAAAAGTGGTAACAAGTGGCCCACTATATGTACGCACCACATCACCCTCTACTCTAAACTGTTGAAGCTTCATCAAAAGCTCTTCAATCTTTCTATCTATCTCTGCTTCATTTATCTTTTTTGTTACCTTTGGTGCTTCTTGTAAAAAATCCAATGGTGGCAACTCAAAATTTTTCGGTTTTTCTACTTTACCTTTTTCTATGATATTTAGAAGTTTTGAGTTCTCCTCAAGCTCATTGACGATGATACTATCTCTTTTTGGCTCATCTTTAATAGAGTTTACCTCCACTTTTTTAGCTATTTTTGATAGCAAATCTTCTGACTTAGAACTCCTCTTTGTCTCAACAGCTCTTGGTGCTACACTCTTTTTTCTCTTTAGTGTAGATTGGATAATATCTAACTCATCAACACTATCTTCTGCTATCGACTCTACTTTTTTTGCTGGTGTAGAAGAGATGACAAACTCCTCTTCAAACTCCTCTTTTAAACTGCTCTTTTTTGTTTTATCTACACTCTCTTTGATAGTTGGTATTTCAAAATTATCGCTAGAGATACCTCTACTACCTAAAGCATCACTTATATCATCTATATCTCTACTAGGTGTAGTATCATCATAACCAAAAATAGAGTCATAAATTTCACTTTTTGATTTTACTTCAGGTTTTTTAACTTTGATTTGTGGTTTTGGCTTACTCGGTTGCGTACGATTTAACTCAAAGATAGACTCATCAAAAGAGTTACTCTCTGTTATAGGCTCACTTGAGGTAGCATTTACCGTAGCCGAGCTATCTCTTAGAGTATCACCAAAAAGCTCATCTTCAAAATCCAAAGGGTTACTACTCTCTTTACTCTCAACCTCTGGTGTAGAGAATGGATTTTTGAAAGATTTTATCTTCTCCCTAACACCCTCTTCTATACTCTCTTTTTTAGCTCTAACATCTACCTTTTTACTCTCTCTTCTTATAGATGGTGTAGATGGCTCTTTTTGCTTTTTAACTACTCTTTTTTCAGAAGGTGTAGCACTCTTTGGCATAATATCTATATCTTTATCTATCTTGATATTTAAGCTACTTAGGTTTAACTTATCTTCAAATACAAAAAGTATATTTAGAGCAAATATCATAAGCCAAGATAGCCACAATCCAGCCTTACCGATGAGTGGTTGTAAAAACTCAATAACTTGAAGTCCAACAAATCCAGCAAAATGCTCAGGAGCTAACAGTGCCTGAATAAACAGTATAGATATAACACTAAGCATCCAACCTAGATGAAAATCAAGACTAAAACGATATTTTTTATACTTAAAGAGTGTATAAATCAGTACATAGAGTAAAGCAAAATCGATATAGGCAAAATATCCAAAATATTCGATATTGGCAATACCCAACCTCTGCCCCCAGTTACCTGCTACATTACTATTTGAAAAAATAGTAGCGATAGTCCCATAAGTAAATAGTATAGCGATAAGAATAAGTGTTATTTTCACAGAACAAACCCTCTAATATTAATTAATAAAGGTAATTATAACAAATAATTATTAGTCAGTTATAAAAAAGTGTCAAATTGTCATCTTTATTTTTTATTTTGTAGTTTTAATATTTATTTAAGTTTAACACGATAGAATTTCACCTACATTTTAACGATGTATTTGCCTCGGTGGTGGAACTGGTAGACACGCCAGACTCAAAATCTGGTGGCTTCGGCCGTGTCGGTTCGATTCCGACCCGAGGTACCACTATTTTGGACGCGGGAATAGCTCAGTTGGCTAGAGCGTCAGCCTTCCAAGCTGAGGGTCGCGGGTTCGAGTCCCGTTTCCCGCTCCACTTTCACAAATTTTTCTGATAAATAACCTTCAAACATTTTTTAGCTATAATTTCCAAAAATTTTTAGGATATATATGAAACTAGCAGTAGCCATAACAGGAGCTAGTGGTGTAGAGCTTGGTAAAAAATTTATCGAGTACCTACCATCACACATAGATATACACTTAGTCGTAAGTGATAATGCCAAAGTGGTAGAGTCATTTGAACATCAAAATATAACCCTTCATTCAGATAAAGATATAGCATCTAGTATCTCTAGTGGCTCATTTGGTGTAGATGCGACAGCTATCATTCCTTGCTCTATGAACTCTTTAGCAAAAATCTCTTATGGTATCGCTGACAATCTACCTACTCGTATAGCATCAGTAGCGATAAAAGAGCAAAAGAAGCTACTCTTAGCCCCTAGAGAGTTACCATTTTCACCCATAGCACTTGAGAATATGTTAAAACTATCTCGTTTGGGTGTCATCATCGCACCACCTGTGATGGGATACTACTCAGATAGTAACTCTTTAGAAGATATGGAGAGGTTTATCATAGGTAAATGGTACGATTTACTAGGTATAGAGAATGAACTTTATAGAAGATGGGAGAGGTAGATATGAGAAAAGCTATATATTCTGGGACTTTTGACCCTATCACAAATGGACACTTAGATATCATCAAAAGAGCATCAAAAATGTTTGATAAAATCTATATCGCCGTGGCACTCTCAGAGAGTAAAAAGCCTATGTTTAAACACTCTTTGCGTATAGATATGGCAAAGGTGGCTACAAAAGATTTAACAAATGTAGAGATTGTAGGCTTTGATAAACTCTTAGTTGATTTGTGTGAAGAGTTAGAGACAAATATCATAATCAGAGGGCTTAGAGCTGTAAGTGATTTTGAGTATGAACTTCAGATGGGTTATGCCAACGCTTCACTAAAGAAAAATCTTGAAACTATCTATCTAATGCCAAATCTAAATCACGCTTTTGTTAGCTCTTCGATAGTAAGAAGCATACTAGCTTATGATAGCCGAGTAGAACATCTACTCCACCCTGATGTCTATAATATGATAATGGAGCATAGATAATGTATATACTATTTGAAGGGATAGATACCTGTGGAAAGAGTACACAACTAGAGATTTTATCTCAAAAATATCCTGAGATAATCACAACAAAAGAGCCAGGTGGTACAGATTTTGGACTAAAGGCTAGAGAGATACTACTAAGTGATACTCTAAAATCAAAAAGAGCTGAACTTTTACTATTTTTAGCCGATAGAGCCGAACACTACCAAGAGGTTATCAAACCAAACAGAGATAAAACTATCATATCAGATAGAGGATTTTTATCTGGTATCGGCTACGCTTTGGCAAATGGAGATTTTGATATAAAGAGTTTAATATCACTAAACCTCTTTGCTCTTGAGGAGCATCTACCAGATAAGATAGTGATGTTTCAAACAAATCTACAAACGCTTAAAGATAGAACCTCTCAAAAAGAGTTAGATGGGATAGAGTTAAGAGGCTTAGAGTATCTACTAAAAGTACAAGAAAATATGATAGATACTCTTAAAAAGCTAGATATTGACTATCTGTTAGTAGATGCCACATTGGGTATAGATGAGATACAAAATAACATTATAAACTATTTAAAGATATAATTATACAATTTTTTATGAGGAAAATATTATGATAAAGCCACTTAGAGGTATGAAAGATTTGAGTTTTGATGATGCGACTCGTTTCAACTACATTATAGATATAGCATCACAAATAGCACAAAACTACGGATATAGCTATATCGAAACGCCTATACTTGAAGAGACTGCGCTTTTTAAAAGGTCTGTTGGAGAGAGTTCTGATATAGTTGGAAAAGAGATGTATCAGTTTGAGGATAAAGGAGGCAATGATGTCTGTATGCGTCCTGAGGGTACAGCTGGTGTTGTTAGAGCATTCATCTCTGCTAAGCTAGATAGACAACCAAATAAATATAAATTTTTCTACTATGGTGCTATGTTTAGATATGAACGACCTCAAAAAGGGAGATTGAGAGAGTTTCACCAGTTTGGTTGTGAGAGTTTTGGAGAGGCTAGTGTATATGAGGACTTTACCATTATATCTATGATTTCACAAATATTTGATGCTCTAGGTATTGGATATAAACTAAAGATTAACTCACTAGGGTGTAAAGAGTGTATGCCAACATATAGAGACAATCTCGTATCTTACCTAGAAAATATAAAAGAGGAGTTGTGTAGTGACTGTAACCGTCGTATCACAACAAATCCGATAAGAGTGCTAGATTGTAAAAATGAGTCGTGCCAAGAGTTACTCAAAAACTCACCAAAACTTATAGAAAATCTTTGTGATGAGTGTGATAGTGATTTTGATAAACTTAGTAAACTACTCAATAGAGCTGGTATAGCTTATGAGGTTGATACAAACCTAGTAAGAGGATTGGACTACTACTCTAAGAGTGCTTTTGAGTTCGTAAGTGATGAGATAGGAGCTCAATCAGCCATAGCAGGTGGTGGAAGATATGATAGACTTGTGGAGTTTTTAGACGGTAAGCCTACACCAGCTATCGGTTTTGCTATCGGTATAGAGAGGATTATGGAGTTGGTTCAGATGCCACAGAGTCCAAAAGATGGCTACTACATAGGAGCTATGATACCAGAAGCGATAGATACAATAGTAGCTCTAGCAAATAGACTAAGAAGCAAATACAAAGTAACAGTAGAGTACAACTCAAAAGGGTTCAAAAGCCATATGAAAGGTGCTGATAAGTCAAATGCCAAATATGCCCTACTCATAGGTGAAGATGAGTTAGCAAATGGCACTATATGGTATAAAGATTTAGAGAGTAAAGAAGAGAAAAACATAACAATAAAAAATCTAAACTAATAATAGAGTCTAGCAAATAGAACCTCCTTGGATTATCTATTTGCTACGATACTCTGCTACAACTCTTGTACCTTTTTTCTTAAAATAGAATTTATAAGTGACTGATATGGTACTTTTTGCTCACTTGCTAACTTTTTAAAAAACAATACTATATCATTATCTAGTCTTAGAGAAACTGGTATCTTTTTAGGTTCATAAAATCTACCACGGACTCCATCACTAAAATCATACTCTTCTAACATCTCATAATCATCATATCTTTCTCTATCTTTAATGTTGCTCATAAAATACCCTTTCTTTTTGATTTGCTCTTCTAGCACTAATAATTCGGATAATCTCTTCTCCATTTTCATCAAAAAACATATTGGCAACAACTAAGATTTTATCTTTTGTTGTTCTTCCAAGTGTTATCCATCTCTCTTCAAAGTAATCGAAACGATGGTCAAGTTTTGAAATATGCATAGGGTCTAAAAAAACCTCTTTTGCCTCTTCAAAAGAGATTTGATGTTTTTGTATATTTAAACCATTTTTTTCATCACTCCACTCAAATTTCAACATACACCCTTCTGTTAATATAGTTTGATTATAGCAAAAGAATATTTACATTGTCAATATCTATATCATTCCTCCAGCATTTACACCCCATGTTGTTCTCCATCTAGTCTTTACTAAGCTAAGTCCTATAATTGCCAAGATGACAACACCAGCAAATATCATAAATCCAGCACTATATCCATCAAACGCACCTTTGCTCCAACCTAGAGTCTTGATAAGTGCTGTACCACCTAAACCACCAGCACAACCAACGATACCTGTCATAATACCTATATCTTTACCAAATCTCTGTGGAACTAACTGAAACACTGCTCCATTTGCCATACCTAAGTTTGCCATTACCAAAAACAGTACAACGATAGCTACAAAAAATGGTAACTTTACAAATGCCATCAAACTAACCAGTGAAGCTACTGCCCCATAGAAGATATATAGTGCTTTCACTCCACCTATCTTATCAGCGATAGCACCACCTACTGGTCTAAGTACAGCCCCAGCAAATATTGTCAATGCTCCAAAATATCCTGCTATAACTTTTACATTCTCTTCATTTAAAACATCTATACCAAAGTTTGACATATCAACTTGGTATGTATTCATCAGATATACTTTCATATATCCAGCAAAACCTACAAATCCACCAAAGCTAATCGCATAGAAGAGGTTAAACCACCATGTCTCTCTATCTTTGAGTAGTTTTAGATAGTCACTAACCTTTTTAACTCTAGGTTTATAGACATCTTTTGGAGCATTTTTTGCTAAAAATAGATATGCTACCCATACGATACTAGCCATCAAAGCCCCTACTCCAAATACAGAGTTCCAACCAAATTTTTCTGCGATTTTTGGAGCAAAGATAAAATCTAAAACAACCCCGATATTACCAGCTCCAGCAATACCAAGTACAACCCCTTGAAGTTTTGGTGGATACCACTGCCCAGCTTGAGGAAGTGCCACAGCGAAACTAGCTCCAGCAAACCCTAATCCAAGAGCTACAATCAAAAGTTGAGAGTATGTGATAGAGTCTCCTTGAAGATAGGCTATCAACAAAGAGATGATAACTATCATTTGAGCCACTAAAGCTGTGATTTTTGCTCCAAATTTATCAACACCAAACCCCAATACAATCCTAAGAATAGCCCCTGATAGTATCGGTAGAGATAGAAGAGTCGCTTTTTGAGAAGCAGATATAATCTCTCCATGAGACGCTAAAGCCTCTGCTATCTCAGTAGATAAAGGTCCTAACATTGTCCAGACCATAAAACTCATATCAAAATATAAAAATGCCATAAAAAGAGTAGGAAAATGTCCTTGGTCTTTTAGTGCTTTAAAGTTTGCCATAATTACTCCTAAAATATTTTACCTTATCAAAACAGATAAGATATTGATTGCGAAATTATATCTCAATAGCCCTATCTATTGGTGATTATTTTTTAATCAATTATCTTTTTTTATAAATATATATATTATAGAAACAACCTATATAGGCTATTTATTGCTATTTTTGATTGATTATTTTTTAATCACTTAATTTTCTATTGTCTATAAAAAAAAGAGTACAATCTCATCAATAAATTATAGGAGAGTGCCTATGGAAAAGTTACAAAAAGCATTTGATGCTAGAGCAAAAAAGAGAAATAAGATAGAAGTTATAAAAGAGTCCAAAGAGCCTATGGATATCTATGCTAAGTTAGAAGAGATTGCCAATGGTGGGTATGAGAAGCTAGATAAAGCTGACTCTTCATACTTTCTAAAATGTTTTGGGCTATTTGATAAGGGTGAAGATTTTATGTTAAGAGTTAGGATACCAGCTGGTGTGCTTAGCTATACTCAAGCCAAGAAGTTAGCCCAAGTAGCCCAAAAGTATGCCAATGACTATATAGATATATCTACTCGTATGCAAGTTGTACTAAGATATATCAAAATAGAAGATATAGCAACTACTCTTAAAGAGTTAGACTCTGTTGGCTTAAGTGGCTTTCAAACTGGTGTAGATAACACAAGAAATATCGTTACAGACCCTCTTGATACTTTAGCATTTGATAGTATCATACCTACTAAACCCATCATTGATAAGTTAGAGGCTAAATTTATCAAAAATCCAGAGTGGATATCTACTCTACCTCGTAAATTTAATACAGGGATACTAGGCTCACTATCTAACTCTTGTAACATCTTTGGACACGACTGCTCTTTTGTTTTAGCTCAAAAAGATGGTATTTTTGGATTTAATGTCTATCTAGGGGCAAGAGTTGGTATTCAAGCAAAAGATGCCAACATATTTGTTGGGATAGATGAAGTTGAGAGTTTCTATGAAGCTCTTTTAAATATATTTAAAAGATATGGGTATAGAGACAATAGAAATAAAAACAGACTACACTTTTTAATACAAGATGTAGGTATAGATACTCTAGTAGATGCTATCAAAAAAGAGGCTAAGTGTGATTTTAAGAGTGCTGGTGTGACAATGGTACAGTCTCAAAATATCTCTTTAGGCTCAAATAAAGTGCTACAAAAAGACTCTACATTCGCATACAAAGTAATCATACCATCAGGTGTATTTAATGGTAGTGACCTTCTTGCTCTAACTGATGTAGCGAAGCAACTCTCAGATGGTGATATACGATTTACTTATGACCAAAATATATATTTGACATCTATACCACAAGATAGGCTAAACTCTTTAGAAGAGAGTTCAATCATCAAAAAGTATGCCAAATACAATAATCCCTACTTTAAAGATATGATAGCTTGTGCTGGAGTAAATACATGCTCATTTGGTGTTATCAAAAACAAGCCTGATGCGATAGAGATGGCAAACTACCTCAACTCTACTCTACCGATAGAAGATGCCTCTATTCGTATGAACTGGTCAGCTTGTCCTAAAGGGTGTGGAGTACACGGTATCGCTGATATAGGGTTTGAAGGGTGTAAAGCTAGAGATGATGATGGCAATAGAGTTGATGGTGTTCATATCTTTATGGGTGGGAAGATAACAAGATGTGCGAAAGAGGCTCACACCCTTCACAAATCTATCCCGCTACTAGAGGCAAAATATCACATCAAATATCTATTGAAACCTTATAGCAAATATAAAGGTAGAACAGAGAGTTTTGAAGAGTTTGAGAGTAGATTTTTCTCAAACAACTACACATATCAAGCCATCGGTTTTTATACTAAAATAAACTATATCTTAAATGAGAAGTTAGATTTGGGTATAGAGTTTGAGCTAGAAGATAAACCAAAAAGTTCAAAAAAAGAGGAGTATGAGATATTTGACTTTGGATTAAGACTCTATAAACTCCTTACAGGCAACAAGAGGTATGAGAAGGTAGATGGATTAACTATCATACAGTTAAAACCTACATCTATAAAAAGAGATGAAGTGAGCAGATTAAACTCTAAAGTGCCACTAAAGCTAAGTGAAATCATATATAATATGACTCACGAGAAGATAACACAAAGAGCACAAGTCTTTTCAGAACTACTTGTTGCCCTAAAGGAGATATAGCTATATGAAAAAGAGTGTGTGTGCCTACTGTGGTGTTGGTTGTAGATTTGATATCATTGATGATAGATTAAAAGCAGATAAAAGCTACCCTATCAATCAAGGTATGAGCTGTGCCAAGGGGATATCTCAAACTAAAACTATATCTACCAACAGATTAGAGAGTGTAAAGATAAGAGCTAGTATCAGTGATGAGTTTCAGATATCAACTTATGATGATGCCTTAGAGAAAATAGCCCAAGCCATCAAAAAAAGCTCCCCAAAAAGAGTTGGATTTTATCTATCAGGACAGATGTTAAATGAGGACTACTATGTAGCAAACAAATTAGCAAAAGGATTTATAGGCACACCAAATTGTGATACAAACTCTAGAACCTGTATGGCGAGTGCTGTTGTGGGGTATAAAAAATCTTTTGGTGTTGATTATGTGGGCGTAAGAGTAGAAGATATAGATAGAGCCAATCTGCTCATACTCATAGGTTCAAATGTAGCAGAGTCACATGTTGTACTATTTAACCGTATCAAAAAAGCACAGAAAAGAGGGCTTAAGGTTGTTGTGATAGACCCTAGAGAGACGCTAACTAGCAAGATAGCCGACCTTCATATACAACTCACCCCAAATAGAGATATAGAGCTACTAAACCTACTCTCTATGGAGCTTATCAAAAACTCTCATATAGATATGGATTTTATAGAAAAATATAGTGATGGTTTTGATGAGTATAAAGAGTATATCCTATCACTAGATAAAGAGACACTACTTAATCAAATAGGTATCACAAAAGAGAGTTTTGATGCTCTCTATGCTCTTTTCTTGGGTAGTCAAAAGATAATTACAGCTTGGACAATGGGGATAAACCAATCATCTCAAGGTGTAGATAAAAACTTAGCCATAAACAATCTACACATCATAACAGGACAACTTGGCAAAGATGGCTCAGGAGCTTTCTCTCTTACAGGACAGCCAAACGCTATGGGAGGCAGAGAGGTTGGAGGGCTAAGTACCACATTGGCTGTTCATCTCGATTATACACCAAATAGTATAGAAAAAGTATCAAAATTTTGGGATAGCCATAGTGTTCCAACAGAGATAGGTTTAACTGCTTTTGAGATGATAGAAGAGGCAAATAGAGGCAATATAGATATACTTATCATAGCTCATACAGACCCTATATACCACCTACCAAATCAAAACTTTGTCAAAAAAGCTATCTCAAAAGTACCTTTGGTAGTAGAGTTAAACGCCTATGATGACTCACAAACAGCATCTTTTGCCCATATTAGAGTGCCTACAAAAGCTTTTGGAGAGAAAGAGGGAACTCAAACCAATATGGATAGAACATTAACACTAGCAGAGGCTTTTGTAACTAGAGATGACATCTTACAAGATTGGGAGATTTTTGCTATGTTAGCCCATAAACTTGGCTTTGGTGAAAAGTTTGCCTATAAGAGTAGTAAAGATGTCTTTGATGAGTATAAGGAGATGACGAGATTGAGCCAAGGTGGGCATTTGGATATATATCGTGCCAACTATGATGAGTTAAAACACACACCTTTTATCTGGGGTGTTGGGCTGTTTGATGAGTTTAAGTTTTTAACACCTAATCAAAAGGCAAAGATACATATTGTAGATAATAAAAACCTTAGTGAGCAAAGAAGTGATAAGTACCCATTTATCTTACTTACAGGAAGGATTAGAGACCAGTGGCACTCAGGAACAAAAACAAGATTTGTACCTACTCTACTAAAACATAAAGAGTTAGAGTTTGTAGAGATAAATCCAGATGATGCTAAGGAGCTAAATTTGAGTGAAGATGAGAGTGTATATATCGTATCAAGAAGAGGTAAGATTAGAGCCAAAGTAAAAATCACAAATATCAAACAAAAGAGTATATTTGTACCTATATCACACAGAGATATCAACATCTTAACACCATCTATCATAGATAATATCTCAAAAGAGCCAGACTACAACCATAGTGCTATCTATATAGAAAAAATTTGATATAATATCAAAAATACTCAAGGAGCCTATATTGAATAAAACTCTTATTATTGGTGCTGGTGGCGTAGGTAATGTTGTAGCATTTAAGTGTGCTATGAATGTAGATACTTTTGGAGAGATAACTCTAGCTAGTAGAACTCTAAGTAAATGTGATGATATAGCTAAAAATATCAAAAATAGACTAGGTGTAGAGATAGATACAGCAAAAGTTGATGCCGATAGTGTAGATGAGCTAGTAGAGCTTATCAAAAAAACAGATGCTTCTATCGTTATAAATGTAGCTCTTCCTTATCAAGATTTGACGATAATGGACGCTTGTGTAGCTTGTAAAGTACCTTATCTTGATACAGCAAACTATGAACACCCTGATGAGGCAAAATTTGAGTATAAAGAGCAGTGGGCTAGAGATAAAGCCTTCAAAGATGCGCATATTATGGCTCTTTTAGGAAGTGGTTTTGACCCAGGTGTTACAAATGTCTTTTGTGCCTATGCTCAAAAACACTACTTTGATGAGATACACACTATCGATATATTAGACTGTAATGCTGGTGACCACGGGTATGCTTTTGCTACAAATTTCAATCCAGAGATAAATCTAAGAGAGGTTAGTGCCAACGGTAGGTATTGGGAAGATGGTGATTGGATTACTACCAAGCCTATGGAGATAAAACAGGTGTGGGACTATCCAGAGATTGGAGCTAAAGATAGCTACCTACTCTACCATGAAGAGATGGAGTCTTTGGTTAAACATATCAAAGGGTTAAAAAGAATTAGATTTTTTATGACATTTGGAGAGAGTTATCTAACCCATATGAGATGTTTAGAAAATGTAGGAATGTTAGGTATAGAACCCGTCACTCATAACGGTGTAGAGATAGTTCCTATGGAGTTTTTAAAGACTCTACTACCAGACCCTGCTTCACTTGGAGAGAGAACTAAGGGTAAAACAAATATCGGTATAGTAGCCACAGGGATAAAAGATGGCAAAGAGAAGAGTATCTATATCTACCAAGTATCTACTCATGAGAAGTGTTATGAAGAGGTGTTAAGCCAAGGGGTGAGTTATACTACGGGTGTACCTGCTATGATTGGTGCTAAGTTGATGCTTAATGGAGTTTGGAGCAAAGAGGGAGTTTACAATATGGAGCAGTTTGACCCAGACCCATTTATGGAGGAGTTAAACACTCAAGGCTTACCATGGAGTCTTATAGAGTTAAACTCTCCTGATGAGTTAAGAGTAGATAAGTAAGAGTATAGTATGAGTCTATCTTCTATCATATTTATATCTCTATCTATAATATTTGCTATCTTCTTATATAGTAGCCACTCTCTTCGTAAAAAAAAGTTATCTTTAGATGATAACCAAAAAGAGAAGATAGACTTTATAAACTCTTATCAGTTCCCACAAAGAGTTACTCAAGCTATATTAGATGAGTATCCACACCTTAAAAAGAGTGATACCACTCTTGTACTAAAGGCTCTTAGAGACTACTTTATAATTGCTCTTTTAGCAGATGGGAAGATGGTAGCGATGCCATCAAAGGTTGTAGATGTAGCTTGGCACGAGTTTTTACTATTTACGCAAGAGTACCAAGAGTTTTGTGATAGAGCTTTTGGTAGATTTTTCCACCACTACCCTTTTGATAACAAAAGAGTCAAATCAAACAGAGCAAAAGAGGCACAAACAAGAGCTTGGGAGTTTGCTTGTGAAAAAGATGGTATAGATATCAAAAATCCCAACAAGATACCATTTATATTTGATATAGATAGGATATTAAATATCCCAGAGAGAGTCGAGTATCGTATAGATAAAGAGAAATCATCAATATATCAAAGATACTACGGTAGCAGTAGCTCAGGTGATACTACAACTTCAACCTATACAAACTATGAAACATCTTATGAGCTTCTTAGTGATGTTAGCCTATTTATGAGCTACTCTAGTGTAGCTTCTGCTAGTGATAGTTCATCTTCTTTTAGTGGCTCTTCTGATAGCAACAGTAGTAGCTGTGGAGGTGGTTGTGGTGGAGGTTGTGGGGGTGGAAGTTGATAACTTTTACCTTTCTTCTTAAAAAAATTATATCTTTTCTACTGATGCCTTTTACTATATCTATGGCACTTTTTGCTCTTGGACTATACCTACTTATCAAAAAGAGAAAAAGTGCTAAAAGAGTGCTTATGAGTAGTTTTATCATTCTTTTTGTGATAAGCTACCCACTGATAGTAGATACTCTGCTAGATAGATTGGAGATGACATACCCTACTCTAAAACACGCTCCAAAAGATATAAGATATATCTATCTCTTAGGAGGAGGGCATCATAGTGATAACTCAAAACCTATCACTTCTCAAATATCTCCAATATCTGTCATAAGACTCACAGAGGCGATAAGACTACACCAAGAGATACCAAATAGTAAAATCATACTCTCAGGTTATAGTGGTATAAATGACTCAACTCCTCACGCTTTGATGGAGTATAAGTTGGCTACGGCACTAGGTGTAGATAAGGACTCTTTGATTATAGAGAGTTCTCCAAGAGATACAAAAGAGGAGGCTCAAGTTGCTAAAAAGATAGTAGGAGAAGATGCCTTTATCTTAGTATCATCTGCTTCACACCTAAAAAGAGCTATGATATATTTTAAAAAGGCTGGTTTAAATCCAATACCAGCACCTACAAACCATCTAGCTTATAAAAATCCCCCTATTTGGGAATTTTTCTCAACCACAGCACTATATAAATCAACAATAGTAGCACATGAGTATCTAGGGCTTCTTTGGCAAAAGCTTAGATAGTCTTATAGAACCTCTCTTGATAAATCTCTTAAAAATCTATTGAGTAGATTGTTTGTAGCTTCAACAAATCCTTTGGCATCTACACTAGAGGTTTGCTGATGATAGCTAAACCTTTTTGAGTTGATAACTCTGTTACTATCTCTATCTACTCTTGCTACTTTAACATCAAATATCGCTTCAGAAACTCCATCTACGATATGATGAGATATATCATATACTGTTATCTCCAATATCTCATCTTCATAAACACTACTGTTATATCCCAAGATAGCTTTATATCTGTTACTCATATCAAGATATTTGTAGATTTGAGAGTATAGAAGTTTTGAGAGATTATCACTCCATTGAGAGTTAAGATAGGCATCTTGAGTCATTTTTGAGTATGAGTAAAATATCTTTAAACTGTTCTCTCTATTTAAAAATTTTGGCATATCTATCTTTAATTTGATAGGTTTTTGGTATCTACTCTTTGGTGGTGCTGTTTTTATATATAGGTTATAATGCTCCATCACATCTAAGGTAGTTCCACACCCTATCAGAAACAGTGTTGCTATAAGTGTTGATATCTTTACTCTCATTCAGCTGGTCCTCTTCTTAATTTTCTAGATTGAAATAGTAGTGAGTTTGGATTGGCATTTATACTCTCTAACAAATCAGCCACCTGTTGAGAGAGATTTTCAATATCTATCAATGTAGGCTCTATCGCTCTTTTTATATTGTAGTCACCTCTTTTCAAACTCTTTGTAAACTCTCTATTACTAACATTAAAACTACTTGTAGCTATACGAATATCTGATAAAAGTGGTAGTGTCTCTTTAGATATAGTATCCATCTTCTCTTTGATAGAGTGAAAATCATCGATAGCCATAGAGAAGTTATTGTCTATATGCTCAAGAGTATCATTGAACTTAACTATCGAGATATTTAACTCATCTAACTCCCTGTCTAACTTGCTAGATATGCTATCTGTATGTTTTATGATACTCTTAACTCTACCTATACTCTCATCATCTAAAAGTTTTTTTATCTGAGATGTTACAACTTTTACATCATCAGCTATATCAAGAAATCTCTCTTTAGTGGCATCAAACCACGACTCTTTACTCTTTAGTATAGGTATAGTTGTCAAGTTGGCTTCTAAGAGTTTGGCATCTTGGCTACCTCCTTGTATATCAATACCCAACATACCAGTAATCCCCATCATCTGTGTTGTAACAACCATATCTTCAGTGATTGGTATATCCTTTTGTATCTTTAGAGTAACTCTAGTTTGCCAGATATGTTCCCTATCGATAGAGATATCACTAACATACCCCACATTTACCCCATGAAGCATAACGATAGAGTCTCGAGAGAGTCCTGATACGGATTGGTTTAGAAATGTCTTATAGGTTACATACTCATCACTCTTACCATACTTTCCAAGCCAAAAACCAAACCATACAACCCCTATTCCAAAGAGTAAAACAAAAATTCCAACAACCGTATAATTTACCCTACTATACATCACTTAACCTATCTACATATTTCTCTTTTGTGTAATCATTTTTGAAAAACTCTTCTACAAAAGGGTGTGTTGATGCCAATACATCATCAATAGTACCAGAGGCAACAACTCTCTTATCTGCTAAGATTGCCATAGAGTCCACTATCGAAAAGATACTATCTAAATCGTGAGTAATCATAACAACAGTAATACCCAACATATCTCTAAGCTCTACTATCAACTCATCAAAGTGTCTAGCCCCCACAGGGTCAAGTCCAGAGGTAGGCTCATCTAAAAATAGTAACTTAGGGTCCATCGCCAAAGCTCTTGCTAGAGCTGCTCTTTTTATCATACCACCACTTAACTCTGATGGGTATAATGCCCCTACAAAGGGTTCTAATCCAACCATTGCCAATTTGGACTCTACCAATTTTCTTCTCATCTTTTTAGAGATTTTAGTGTACTCTTTTAACTGAACCTCTATATTTTGAGCGATAGTCATAGATGAGTATAACGCACCAAACTGAAACAGTACACCCCACTTTGAACGAAGCTCTTGTGCTTGAGTAAATGAGATACTCTCTAAATCATACCCTAACACATCTATCTTACCAGCAAATGGTTTAAGAAGCATAATAATCTCCTTCAATAGAACCGATTTTCCACTACCACTCTCTCCTAAGATAGCAAAAATTTCACTCTCTTTTACACTTAAACTCACTCCATCGTGTATAACTCTGCTACCAAACTTTGTAACAATCCCATCTACTCTAATAATACTCATAAACCAAGCTCCGTATAGATAACAGAAAATAGAGCATCAAAAGCGATAACTAAAAATATGGAGTTTACAACACTTGATGTAGTCTGAAGCCCTATACTCTCTGTATTATCCGAAACCATTAACCCTCTAAAACAGCCAATAGATGCTATCACAAAGGCAAAAACAGGCCCTTTTATCATACCTAAAATATAGTGTTTTAACTCCAACACCTCATATAGTCTATCTATAAACTGTGTAGCTGAGAGATGAAGTTCCATAGTTGATGCTATCATACCTCCCCAGATACCAACAATATCAGAAAAAAATATCAAAAGAGGCAGAGATATCATCAACGCTATAACACGAGGAAGTACCAAAAAAGCAAATGGGTCAAACCCCATAGTCCTCATAGCAGAAATCTCCTCTGTAATCTTCATCGCACCTATCTCTGCTGTATAGGCTGAGCCACTTCTACCTGCGATAACTATGGCTGTAATCATAGGCCCTAACTCTCGTACTATCGAGATAGCAACCGTATCTACGATATATATATCAGCACCAAATTTTGATAACTCAACAGCACCTTGATAAGCTATAACCATACCAACTAAAAAAGATGTCATAGCTATAATCAAAAGAGCATCAAAACCTGAGTGTCTAATGTGATAAACAACCTCTTTTATCCTAAATGACTTAGGGTGAATTATCGTATGAAGTATCGTAAATGCCAACTCACCTAAAAAGGCTAAAAATGCGATAATATCATTAAATAGAGATACCATATACTTACCAATATCACTAAAGATATTCTCTTTAGGGTGTTTTATATCCTCAAATGGAGATTTAATAAGGAGTTGATACATATCCTCTTGTTTTAAACTATACCCGATAACCTTAGCTCTATCGGTATCTAAAAGTGAGGCAAATTTATCAATAAATAGTAAAATACCAGCTGTATCAAACTCTTTAACTGAAGATACATCTATAACAATATCTCTATTTAACGGTATATGAAGTGATTTTAACTCTCTCTCGATAGAGTCTAAACTCATCACCACCCAATCACCACTTAGCGATATGGTAAAAGTATCTATATTGCTAATGGTTGATATGTAGTGATGGGTACTCATAAAAAAACTATTTTATCTTTTTTCTTTTATCTCTGCTACAACTACACCTCTAAGCTCTCCATCTTTATAACCGATAGCTTTATCATTAGGATAAGATGCTTTTATAGCTTCAGAGATATTCTTAGCCAAGTTAGAACCGTGACACTTTAAACATACAGGCTTGATAGTAAGTGGTTTATATACTCTAGTTGTATCTCCCACTTTTACAACCTTGATATCTTTTGGTGTAAATGTAGAGTTTTCAATAGCACTCACATACTCATTCATCACTTTTATATCTACCTCATCTGCTTTATTGTTTGGATTTCTAAGCTTTAGAGATGTTCTTCTTACCTTCGCATAAGATGGTAACTTAGCATTTACATCTTTTGTAATCTGCTCTGCTTTAGCACTACAAAAGCCCAAAGCACCCATACCACTCTTATCTGCTTTCATTTTGGCTTTCAACTCACTCTTTAGAGTCATACCCAACATCTTGATATAACCTATACCCTCTTTTTTAACTGCCATATTATCAACTCCATTTGCCATCAAAGTGCTAGATAACAAAATCGCCAATGAAGATACTACAATCTTATTCATATTTTATACGCTCCATAATAATTTTTTATAAGTCTAGTCTATTTTTTCTACTTTGTCAAGATAGATTATCTCTTTGTAGATATGGCTATCAAAAAGGATACAACACTACCTATAACCAACTGATAAGCAAAACCTATATGTAGCCCAAAAGTGTATGGTTGTAGGCAAAGTATGCTAAGCACACCCCCAACAAAAGCCATAGTAACACTATTGGTAGTTCCTCTTGAAGTAAATAGCACAGCACTATAAACACCAATCAAACCACTATACGCAAAAACCATAACACCTAAAGCAAAACTAAGAAGAGGTAGATTTGTGTAGTGTTGCCAATAGAAACTAAGTAGTGCCATAAAGCTTAAAAGGATAGCAAATACCAGCACCATCACTCTACCAGCTTTTACAAAATGTAACTCATCAACATCTCTATCTCTTTTTAATCTATATGGTTTATAAATATCCTCCACAGCAACAGAGGACATCGCCCCAAGTACAGAGTTTGAAGAGGATAGTGCTGCTGCTACTGCCCCAACAGTTACCAAACCTCTTAAACCATCTGGCATATTATATAGGATATAGTACATAAATATCATTATCTTATCTCCATTGAACTCCTGATTTGGAGTAGAAGAGATGTGAGATATCTCTGGGTGTTGATAGTAGATATATAAAAGTAATCCTATAACCATAAAAAGAAGAGCCACAGGGATAGTTAAATATATACTCATCATCAAAGAGTGTTGAGCATCTTTGCTATTTTTACAACTTAACACTCTTTGTGTCATATCTTGATCTAGCCCATAAGCTGAGATATTTAAAAGCAACCAACCACTAAATAAAGCCCATATACTAAACCCTCCATCTAGTGAAAAATCTATCAACTTCAACTTAGAACTCTCCTCTAGAGTAGATATGATAGTTGATATATCACTATCTAGTGAACTATAAAGATAAACAAGCACAGCCACACCAGCACCTATATATGTAAAGGCTTGTATCATATCCGAATAGATTACAGACTTTATCCCACCAAAGTAGGCATATCCCAAAGCCCCCAACATCAAAATAGCTATGGAGATAGCTACATGTATCACATCTATATCTAAAAAGAGTATCATAGAGATTGCCAATGCCCCGATATACAATCTAGCACCACTTGCTAAAAGTCGCCCAAAAAGAAACATCACCCCTGCTTCTTTTTTTGCTCTTGAGCCAAATCTCTCCTCTAAAAGTTCATATACAGTAACTACCTTTAGCTCATAAAACTTTGGTATCAAAAACTTTGATACGATAATCGCCCCTAAAAAAGCACTTAGATAAAACCCTAAAAATGTCATATCTTTACTATAACTATACTCTGGGCCACCTAAAAATGTAGCTGCTGATTGAGATGTTGCCAAGATAGATATAGCAGAGGCAAACATAGGTATCTGATTGCCACCTACAAAATAGTCTCTACTTGTTTTAACCTTTACCCTACTCAACACTACACTACTCAAAGCCAAAATCAAAAAGTAAGCCCCAAATATAAACCAATCCAACCCACTAAAAGCACTATTCATTTAGATTTTCTCCTATAATATTAGATAGATTATAACCAACTAAGCTAAAATATTAAAAAAGAGGCTACAATGTTGATGAAAGATGTTAATAGAGTTCATCTTTTGTGTGTTATGTTAGTGTTATATCTGCAAGACCCCCGAAAGACTTTCTCTTTATTTCGATTCAAATTTAAAACAAGGCAACAAAATGTCAACACTATTAAAAGGAACTGTTAAGTGGTTCAACGATGAAAAAGGTTACGGATTTATCCAACAAGAAAATGGAGATAAAGATTTATTTGTTCATTTCCGTCAAGTAAATAATCCAAACGGTGGTAGAGTATCACTAGCTGATGGACAAGAGGTAACTTTTGAAGTAGGTGAAGGGTTCAAAGGACCACAAGCTGAAAATGTAACTGCTATCTAGTTCCACACCCAAACCTCTTAATTTGAGGTTTGGATTTTCTCCCCTATTATCCCATACATAAAAAAACAATCACCTTTAAATAAAGTTATAATATAAACGAAGATATAACTCCTATTGCTCCTCCAAAGACGCCACCCCATACTACTAGCCAACCTAAGTGTTCTTTTATCAACTCTTGAATAAGCTCTTTTACCATTTGTGGTGTTAGCTCTTCTAATCTACTTGTTACTAACTTATCTATATTTGCTATCAAATCATCACTTAGTGTTGAGTTTTGTATGTAGTTTTGTAGTTCATCTTTGAATGTTTTAGACGATACTATATCTTTAACTGATGATTGTAGTTTCTTAACAAATGGTTCTCTTAGAGCCTCT
>Ga0256828_1000744_pt1 | contig 21294 bp, 18 predicted proteins | sample CV88metaG_FD_185993 | JGI IMG/M metagenome (GOLD analysis project Ga0256828, IMG submission 185993) | Hydrothermal vent microbial communities from East Pacific Rise, Pacific Ocean - CV88 | ecosystem: Environmental > Aquatic > Marine > Hydrothermal vents | place: Pacific Ocean: East Pacific Rise...
ATCATTCAATGTCTTTGTATGACAAAGTAGCAATGATGGAGATTATGCGTTAACGATAGCTTTTGCCCACTCTTCCATAGTAGCATTACCCTCTGGATTTGGAGCTTCTAAAAAGCTAATTACAAAGCTTTCACCCATATCAGCTACACCAAAAGACCTAGGTCTTACAGCCATAACTTCTGGTTTTGGTAGAGCTTTTCCAAAACAAAATACTAGGTTTTTAGCATCTTTTATCTCTGGAGCTACAACACCTACTTCTAAGTTTGATGTGTGAGTATAGTGGTCAAATAGTCCTATCTCCACAGCTACTGGGTGAGCTGATATTTTACCTCTTAGATACTCTATAATCTCATCTACACTACTATATGTAGTCTCTTTTTTATCTATTTGGATTGTAAATACTGGGTATTTTTCCATCAATGTTATCTGTTTCATAACTATCCTTTTAATTTTTTGTGTATTTTATACTTTTTTTCTAAATATTTCATAACTTTATGATTTTATCTTACAAATCCAATCATCTAAACTCTTCTCAAAGCCTATTTTGTTACTTTTATAAAACTCTTTTTCAAATGAGCGATAAGACTGTTTTACATATCCTCCAAAATCGTGTGGGTATAGATAATCATCTGCTCTACCTCGAATATGTGAAGGAATATCTTCTTTTGTACTGCTTTTAACATAAGATATAGCTTCATTTATAGCTAGATAGGCACTATTGGATTTTGGAGAAGATGCTAGATATATCACAAGTTGAGATAAGACTATTCTAGCCTCTGGAAAACCTATATGTGATACGATATTTAGTGTAGATGATGCTAAGTTTAGAGCATTTGGATTGGCATTGCCTATATCTTCACTAGATAGTATAGCCAATCTTCTAGCTATAAAATCAGCACTCTCTCCACCCTCTATCAACCTAGCAAGATAGTACAAAGAGGCATCTATATCACTACCTCTTATACTCTTTATCATAGCAGATGTCACCTCATAGTGTTCATTTGACTCACTTACACCGTTACTCATCGCATTTGGACGGATAGCCTTTAGAGTGGCTACATCTATCGGGGTTGATATAACAGAGGCACTATCTAGTAAATTTAACATCGCTCTAGCATCTCCACTACTTGAGTTTATCAGATAGCTTTTCGCACTATCTTCTATCTCTATCTTTTCAGAGTTACAAACTCTATCTAACAATATCCTCAACTCATCAAAAGATATAGGTTTTAACTCAAATAGATGTGACCTTGAGCGAATAGCTGAGCTTAAGCAGTAGTATGGGTTTTGAGTAGATGCTCCAATAAGCAGAACTTTAAAGCTCTCCATAAAAGGAAGAAGCACCTCTTGTTGATTTTTACTAAGTCTATGAACCTCATCTATAAAAATAAGAGGTTTTAAGAGGCTATTTTCATAATTTTTTACAATTTTTCTAAAATCATCTATCTTAAAAGTTGTAGCATTTAACTCATAAAAAGGCATATCAAGCTCTTTTGCTATGATACGAGCCAATGTAGTCTTACCACAACCTGCTACACCATAAAAGAAACTATGAGATAGAGATGATGAGCGTATCATCTTTTTGATAATACCATCTTTTCCGATAAGGTGAGATTGCCCCACCATATCATCTAAAGATGTAGGTCTATACTTATAAGCTAAAGGCAACCTAAATATCCTCTAAATCCATCTCTTGAGCTTCTTCTCTCTTCTTTTGCTGTTTTTTATATTTACGATACTCTTTCATAAATTTATGTAAATCATCATACTCTCTACGAGTAAAATATCTTGTCTTATTTGTTGGTAGATTATTTAACTCTATCCCACCATAAGCCACTCTTTTTAAATCTAAAACCTTAGCATCAAAATGGGCAAAAAATCTTCTAAGTTCTCTATTTTTCCCCTCCATAATACCAACTCTTAGTTTTGTATAGTTTTTACCTTGAGAACGGATTTCATAGTAGCTAAATGGAGCAAACTCCATACTAATAATATCAGATTTTTCATGAGCCCCTTTAGAGGCATCTTCTAGGCTCAATCCATTCTCCATAGCTGTTATCATCTCTTGTGTTATAGGTTTATCTATCTTTAGATTATAAACTCTCTGTAACGGACTCTCCATAAGAGCAGTCGCAACCTCTGGAGTATCTGTCAATAGCAATAACCCCTCAGAGGCGAAATCCAATCTACCAACAGGTATAAAGTGTCTAAATTTACCTGATAGTTTATGATATATAGTAGCTCTACCTCTATCATCTTTTTTAGTTACCAATACCCCTTTTGGTTTATTATAAACGATAACTGTAAGCTCTTTACTAGGCTTTATCAATCTACCTTTGATAGTAACAAAATCACTATCTTTTACATCATAAGAGAAATCTGTAAGTACCTTTTTATTGACACTCACTTCACCATCTTCTATCAGCTTATCAGCCTCTCTTCTTGAGTATTTACTATGGTGTGCTATATATTTGTTTATTCTCATTTTTTTATCCCTGCGTTTATAAGGTCGTGTATATGAAGTACTCCGACTATATGGTTATCATCGTCTGTAATGACAAGTAGTTGTATCTTTGCTTTCTCTATAATCGCTAGAGCTTCACTTGCTAAGAGATTTGTATCTTTATATGTTTTTGGATTTAATGTGGCATACTTTATAGCTTTATCATCAATATCAAAATCCCTATTCATCAATGCTCGTCTTAAATCCCCATCACTTAAAATTGCCAATAGAGTATCATCTCTATCACATATCAAAACATTACCCAATTTGCCTTCACTCATCGTTACGATAGCATCTCTTAGAGTTGTATCATCTGAGATAATAGGTAACTTATCACTTCTCATCAAATCAGAGATTTTGATAAATAGCTGTTTTCCTAGAGAGCCTCCAGGGTGAAAAGATGCGAAATCCTCTTTTTTGAAATCTCTTTTTACCATCAAAGCGATAGCCAAAGCATCTCCTAGTGCCATAGTAAGTGTAGTAGAGCTTGTTGGTGCTACATTTAAAGGACACGCCTCTTTCTCTATCGATATATCTATCCAACTATTGGCATACTTTACAAGTGTAGAGTTGGCATTTCCACTCATAGCAATCAAAGGAACATCAAAGCGTTGAATATGAGGAAGTATCTTTGTTAGCTCTTCACTCTCTCCACTATTACTAATCGCTAAAAGTGTATCACTCTCTCCTATCATTCCCAAATCACCATGTAGAGCCTCTGTTGGGTGGAGAAAAAAGCTTGAAGTTCCAGTAGAGGCAAAAGTAGCTGCCATCTTCGCACCAACTAATCCTGATTTTCCTACACCTGTAATGATGAGCTTACCTTTTGTATTGTATATAATCTCAACTGCTTCTAAAAAACTGCCATCTATACCATCAGCACATCTTAAAAGCTCATTTGCCTCTAAGTTTAATGTATCTTTAGCTACTTGAATCAAATCCATCATCAACTCTTTTACACTATAAATACAGTAGGGATAATAAGTGGATATCTCTTTTTAGTTCTAATGATATGCTTACGGATAGTGCCTCTTATCTCATTCTCTACTATTTTATGGTCTTTTAAAGCATCTACTTTTGTATGAAGCAACATAGTCTCTAGTAGAGTCTCTATCTCTTTAGCAAACTTCTTATCCTCTCTATCTGGTACGATACCGTGTGTATGAACAACTGGTTTTCCTACAAGTTTTTGATTGCTTTGGGCTATCTGTGCTACTACTGTAATGATACCATCTTGAGCCAATTTTTGTCTATCTAAGACAACATCATTCTCTATCGTTTTATTGTTTTGGTTATCTATATATGTTTTACCTGTTTTTACAGTTTTTACTTTTTTGATATATTTTGGTGTTATCTCTACTTGGTCTCCATCACTCATAAGAAGGATATTTCTCTTATCAACACCACAACTCACAGCTGTATCAGCGTGTTTTGATATATGGTTATACTCTCCATGAACTGGTAAGAAAAATTTTGGTTGAACCAATCTAAGGATTAGTTTTTGCTCCTCTTGAGCAGCGTGACCCGATACATGTATATCACTAAACTCTTTATATCTTACAGTAACTCCTGCCTTCATAAGAAGGTTCATCAGTTTAGATACAGATGCCTCATTTCCAGGAATAGCACTCGCTGAGATGATAACAGTATCTGTCGGCTTTAACTTTATATGTCTATGTTCATCTGTTGCCATACGATTGAGTGCTGCCATCGTCTCACCTTGACTACCTGTTGTCACAATAAGCACTTGATTATCAGGATATCTCGATACCTCATGTACCTCTATAAAGTTTCTATCTGGTATATCAATATATCCCAACGCTCTTGTTGTCTCGACATTTCTCTCCATAGAACGCCCAATAACACATATCTTTCTGTTGTGTTTTACAGCTCTCTCCATAGCTTGGAAAATACGGTGCATATTTGAAGAGAATGTTGACATTATAACTCTTCCTTTTGCCATCTCAAATAGAGTGTCAAATGTCTTTCCAACTACTGTCTCACTCTTTGTAAAACCACTATTGTGTGAATTTGTTGAATCAGAGAAAAGGCATAACACCCCTTTGCTTCCATAATAGGCAAATCTCTGTAAATCAGTAGTATATCCATCTACTGGAGTGTGGTCTATCTTAAAATCTGCTGTATGGATAAGAGTACCCACTGGTGTCTCGATAGCTAAAGAACAAGCATCAATAACTGAGTGTGTAGCGTGTATCCACTCCACTTTAAAATCACCCAATTGATACTGCTTTCTTTTTGTGATAAAGTTAAAATATTTTGTATCTGCTCTTAATCCATGTTCATTAAATTTATTCTCTATCATAGCTAGTGCTAGTGGTGTAGCATATATAGGAAATTTAAGCTCTTTAAATAGATAAGGCATAGCTCCGATATGGTCTTCGTGTCCATGAGTAATAACTATACCTTTTATCTTACTTTTTATAGCGTGTAGATAGCTAAAATCAGGAACAAGGATATCAACTCCGTGCATAGTCTCATCAGGGAAACTCATACCTACATCTATGATTATAGCACTACTTTCACTCTCTAAAACGGCGATATTTCCACCTATCTCACCAAGTCCTCCTAGAGGTGTAAATCTAATCTTACCCTTAGAGTTTAGACTTATCTGTTTCCATGGAGTCATTCTCGCATCTTGAACTCTTCTATTCTCCTCTAAAGATGCTCTCATAGCATCATTTACAGTAGTTGTATTTTTTCTTTTGCTTCTGTTTCTATTGTTACTTGGCTTTCTACTTGAGTGCTTTTTAGAAGAGTTGGTGTTATTAGTTGTAGTAGCCTTTGTTGTACTACTACTATCTGTCTCTAACTGCTGTTGGTTACTCTCTCTATTTTGAGCTGGGTTTTTTCTATTTTGATAGCTTTTTTTATAGTTATTTTGTCTATATGGGTTAGCTCTTCTTTGTCTGTTGGGTTGAGTTTTTTGCTCTTGATTTTGAGTGTTTTCTTCTCTGTTTTGAGTTGTTTCTTCCATCTAACATATCCTTTAGTTCATTGTATAATCGATGATATTTAGATGTCTCAACTTCATGAGGTCGAAGATTTGGTTCGATATTTAACATATCAAAACTATTAGCAATTCTATTTTTATCAAAAACTGTTGATAGATTTTTCAAAAGTTTTTTGCGTGGTTGCGAAAAAGCAATCTTTAAAAAATCTTCAAAAGTTTTATCATCAAAAGTTTCTGTTTTTTCTATCAAAAGCACAGCAGAAGTGACATTTGGTGGTGGAACAAAAGCCTCTGAAGGAACTTCAAAACAGACTTTTGCCTTACCTACACTCTGTGCCAATACACTCAAAGATGAAAACTCCTTTTGAGTTACATCAGCTGAAAATTTATCTGCGACCTCTTTTTGAACCATCACTAAGATAGAACGACAATTAGGGTCTTTAAATGCTTTTAATATAATATTGGTTGCTATATAGTATGGTAAATTCGCTACTAAATGGTACTCTTCATCTAGCAGAGATTTACTCTCCCAATGCTCAAGCACATCACCACACTGTAATTGAAATCTACTATCTTTTATATAGTCCTCAAATACCTTTGGTAGATGCTCACATAATCTTTTATCAACCTCAAATGCTGTGACATTTCGAACTTTTAAAAGTTCTTTGGTTAAATCACCTAAGCCAGGCCCAATCTCGGCAACTCTTAGTCCGTCATTGGGCATCGCTTTGATGATTTGGTGTATATATCTACTATCTTTTAAAAAATTTTGTCCAAACTTCTTAGAAGCAAATTGTGCTAAATTGTCAATAATCATACTGTAAAATACCTTTTAAGTGGCTAAACCCCATATAGGGATAATTTATGTATAATATTACCATAAATTTTAATATAAGTGAATATATATGGAATATTTTGCAAAAAGAATTATCCCCTGTTTAGATGTAAATAATGGTCGTGTAGTAAAAGGTGTAAATTTCGTCGGGCTTCGAGATGCTGGAGACCCTGTTGAGGTTGCTAAAAGATACAACATTGAAGGTGCTGATGAGATAACATTTTTAGATATTGGTGCTACTCACGAGGGTAGAGATACTATCGTTGATGTTGTAAAAAAGGTTGCTAAAGAGGTTTTTATCCCTTTAACTGTCGGTGGAGGTATTAGAAAACTTGATGATATATATGCTCTGCTCAATGTAGGTTGTGATAAAGTAAGTATCAACTCAGCTGCGATTAAAAGACCAGAATTTATAGAAGAAGGTGCTAAGAGATTTGGCTCTCAATGTATAGTAGTAGCAATAGATGCTAAAAGAGTCGATAGTGATAAGTGGCATATCTTTACACACGGTGGAAGAAATGACACAGGTATCGACGCGATAGAGTGGGCAAAAGAGGCTTACGATAGAGGAGCTGGTGAACTACTCATCACAAGTATGGACGCTGATGGAACTAAAGCTGGATTTGACAATGAGTTAAATGCCAAAATAGGTGAAGTTGTCAATATACCTATCATAGCAAGTGGTGGAGCTGGTACTATGGAGCATATAAAAGACTCATTTACTCTAGGACATGCTGACGCAGCACTAGCAGCTTCTATCTTTCACTTTAAAGAGATAGATATTATGGAGTTAAAACAGTATCTCAAAGAGAACAATATACCAGTAAGGATATAGATGTATATATGTGCTGGTGATATAGAGCAGTTTGATTTTGCGATACCTGTTGGTATAGGGTTGATAAATGTTGCTATCAACTTGACACAACTCTATATAGAAAAACAACCTAAAGAGATTATATTTGTAGGTACAGCTGGAAGCTATGGAAAGAAAAAGATATTTGATATAGTAGAGTCTTGTAGTGCTACACAGATAGAAAATAGTTTTTTTACAAACAACTCTTATACTCCAATAGAGAGTAAAGTATCTGTCAATAAAGACAATGTTTCACATGAAACAGTTGTCAATAGTTCAAACTATATCACAACAGATATAGAACTATCTAAAGAGTATCTAACCCATGGTATAGAGATAGAGAATATGGAGTTTTTTGCCGTCCTACAAGTAGCTAAAAAATTTGGGATAAGAGCCAAAGGTATATTTGTCATAACAAACTACTGTGACAAAAATGCCCATAGAGATTTTTTAGACAACCGTTTAAAGGCGATGGAGATGTTAGAAGAGAGAGCTTTACTGAAATTTTAGGTCGGGGTATCCCTACCCCGACGATAATATATAAATAAACATCTCATCTAAATGTCAATATCCATATCAGGGTAAAGATACCCGACCTACGCCTCAATTTATTTTTTAAATTCCTATTTGCTTTTATATTGTATAATACTCCACTTCACAAAAAGAGAAAACAATGAAAAAGTTTATTCAGGATTTTACACTAGATGAATTATCTCAAATGATAAAACCAGCATTTAGAGCCAAGCAGATATATAGTTGGTTATATACAAAATATGCTACAACTTTTGACGAGATGAAAAATCTACCAAAAGAGCTTAAAGCATCTTTGAAAGATGAGTATGCGATAGAGCCATTGAAACTTTTGACAAAGCAACAAAGTAAAGATGGTAGTATCAAATATCTCTTTGAACTTAATGATGGACATACTGTTGAGACTGTACTTTTGCTTATGAGAGATAAACAGTATAATGAAGATGGTTCTATAAAACACCATGAGAGATATACTGTATGTATCTCATCTCAAGTTGGGTGTAAAGTAGGGTGTGCGTTTTGCCTAACAGCAAAGGGTGGATTTATGAGGGATTTAAGTGCTGGGGAGATTGTAGAACAGCTTAGATATATCAAAAGAGACAATAACATTCCAGCTAATCGCCGTATCAATATAGTATATATGGGAATGGGTGAGCCACTTGATAATCTAGAAGAGGTGACAAAATCGGTCAAAATATTTGCTGATAGTAATGGTATGGATATATCTCCTCATAGACAAACCATATCAACATCTGGATTAAGTTCAAAGATAGCAAAACTAGGTCGTATGGAGTTGGGGATAAACTTAGCAATATCTCTACATGCTGTTGATGATGAGTTGAGAGAAAAACTTATGCCTATCAATAAAGCATACAATATCAACTCAATCATAGAGGCTGTAAAAAACTTTCCTGTAAATGACAGAAAAAGAGTTATGTTTGAATACTTAGTTATTAAAGATGTAAATGATAGTCTAAGTGATGCTAAAAAACTTATCAAGATACTAGATGGGATAAAGGCAAAAGTAAATCTAATCTACTTCAACCCTTATGGTGGTACAGAGTTTAAACGCCCAGATGAAAAAGATATGAGAGCATTTCAAGAGTACCTAACAAGTAGAGGACTACACTGTACAATCAGAGAGTCAAAAGGTTTAGATATATCTGCTGCTTGTGGGCAATTGAGAGAACAGGAAAAAGGAGATTTATAATGGATATACAGACAGCTTTATTTATGTTTATATTAGCAGTAGTTGTAGTAGGTGCTGGTTGGTTTATATATGATGCCAATAGATAATTAGCCTTTGGCTAATTGGCGAAGAGCTGAGAGCTTTTTGGGTAAGTTGGGGTATCCACACCCCAACATAGATAAAAGAGCCTCTTTAGACAGAGTTTGGACACTCATCTCCCTCTCCCCAAATATAACCATAATAGAAATTTTTATCTCTATCTTTTTTTATCTTATCTCTCTCATCTCTAAAATCAATAGAACTTTTTATAAAAAAGTTTTGATTATATTTGAACTCCAGAGTATCAGCATGAAGCATCAATCTAGTCGCACCTGTATGGTATGCTCTCTCTTCTGGAGTCATTTTATCTTCTAAATATAGGTTTGCTATATTATATTTTCTTGAGTAGAGTGGGTCTCCAATTATAGAATGTTTCATGTGAAACAAATGTATTCTTATCTGATGTGTTCTACCTGTTTTAGGATAACATCTAAGTAGTGTAGCATCTAACTCTTTATCATATTCAATAGGTTCAAAATATGTCTCAGACATCTTTCCCAAAGGAGCTATTTCTACTTTATGCTTTAATAAAGAGTAGTCATCTCTAACAGCAATAGGTGCTTTGATAGTAACACTCTGACTAACCTCACCCTCTACCCAAGCTAAATAACTCTTTTGTATCGTCTTAGCCTCAAATGAACCTTTTAAAAATCTCTCAGCATCTATATGCTTACTAGCTAAAAGAAGTCCTGAAGTCTCCATATCTATACGGTGTGTAGCATTTGATTTATCATTGCCATACACTCTTATCTCATCTAACATAGAGTAGGGTGTTGCCATAGTATTTGGGTGTACTAACACTCCTGATGGCTTTTCAAAAACCATAAAGTTTTCATTACTAAAGATAGGTGGATTTGATTTGGATTTTGGTTTAAAATATACTATCTCTATCTCTCCTTCTATCTTTTGACCTGTTTTATACATAGACTCTCCAGCTACTAAAAGTCGTCCTTTTGCGATAAGTCTCTGGGCTTCACCTTGTGTATAGTTAAACTTCCTCATCACATATAAAAATGCTGGTATTTTCTCTTTTACTTCAAATCTCTCTTTAACAAATGGCATAATCTCTCACCTACTTATAACTGCTATTTTGGTAGAATAATATCATATTTTACACAACAAAGGTATAAAACTATGGTAGAAAGATACGCTCGTAAAGAGATGGCTGATAATTGGACTATGCAAGCAAAATATCAAGCGTGGCTTGATGTAGAAGTAGCAGTAGTAAAAGCTTGGAATAAGCTAGGACTTATCCCTGATGAAGATGCGAAAAAGATAGTAGAAAATGCTACATTCTCAGTAGAGAGAATTGATGAGATAGAGGCTGTAACTCGTCACGACTTGATAGCATTTACAACATCTGTATCTGAGAGTTTAGGTGAAGAGAGTAGATGGTTTCACTACGGTATGACAAGTAGTGATACAGTAGATAGTGCTGTGGCATTACAGATGGTTCGCTCACTAGAGATTATCATCAAAGATGTAGAGATGATGATGGAATCTATCAAAAATAGAGCTATGGAACATAAGATGACACTTATGGTTGGAAGAAGCCACGGAATACACGGAGAGCCTATAACATTTGGTTTGGTATTGGCCGTTTGGTATGATGAGATGGCAAGACATCTTAAGAACTTAAAAGAGACTATGGAAGTTATAGCAGTAGGACAGATAAGTGGGGCTATGGGTAATTTTGCTCACGCACCTCTTGAGCTTGAAGAGTTGGCAATGGAGGAGTTGGGACTTAAACCAGCACCTGTATCAAACCAAGTAATCCAAAGAGATAGATACGCAAGATTGGCTACTGCTTTAGCACTTTTAGCATCTTCTGTTGAGAAGTTTGCTGTTCAGGTAAGACACTGGCAAAGAACAGAAGTATATGAGTGTGAAGAGTTTTTTGCCAAAGGGCAAAAGGGTAGTTCAGCTATGCCACACAAAAGAAACCCGATACTTACAGAAAATATCACAGGGCTTTGTAGAATGATAAGAGCTTATGCTAATCCAGCTATGGAGAATGTAGCATTGTGGCACGAAAGAGATATCAGCCACAGCTCAACAGAGAGATTTTGGCTACCAGATAGTTTCATCACAACAGACTTTATGCTTCACCGTATGAATAATGTTATAGCAAATCTTACTGTTATGCCTGAGAATATGATGAAAAACCTTAACCTTACAGGTGGGTTGGTTTTCTCTCAAAGAGTTCTACTTGAACTTCCAAAAGCTGGTGTGAGTCGTGAAGATGCCTATAAGATAGTTCAGAGAAACGCTATGAAAGTTTGGGAAGAGATACAACAAGGTAAGCCTACTACAAATGATAAGGGTGAGTCACTATATCTAAACCACCTCTTAGCAGATGAAGAGCTTAGAAGTAAATTAAGCGAAGAGCAGATAAGAGAGTGCTTTAACTATGACTACTATACTAAAAATGTAGATAAGATTTTTCACAGAGTTTTTGGTGAAAATTAATCTACTTTCTACACCAATATCGAGGCTTATCCCTCGATAATTTATAGCTACTAAAATCTTTTTAAAATATCAAAAAAATTAACAAAAATACAAGCTTTTTTAGAGTAAAATCCCTTATAAATTTGACCGAATCAAGTAGTAAATTGATATGATTTCCTACTTGGTTCGGTTTTTTTATCTACACACTACTGAGGTAATCTATAAAAGATTTACTTCAACTACAAACTAAGCGAGTAGGCTAAGACTTTAGGAGGATTTATTATGATACGAGTTGTAAAAAGAAATGGTAGAGTCGAGACACTTGATGTATCAAAGATACAAAAATACACATCAGCAGCTGTAAAAGGGCTAGATGGTGTAAGTCAAAGTGAATTGGAAGTTGATGCCAAGTTACAGTTTCGTGATATGATAACAACTGAAGAGATACAGACAACTCTTATCAAGACAGCTGTTGACAAAATAGATATAGATAGACCAAACTGGACATTTGTAGCCTCTAGACTATTTTTATATGATATATATCACAAAGTTACAGGATTTACAGGTTATAACCACTTAAGAGAGTATTTTAAAAAAGGTGAAGAAGAGGGTCGTATAGTATTGGGGCTTAAAGAGAAATATGATTTAGATGACCTTAATGACTATATTGACACATCTAGAGATTTACAATTTACATACCTTGGACTTAGAACACTATATGATAGATACCTTCTTAAAGATTCAAAAGGTATGCCCATAGAGCTTCCTCAACAACTATTTATGGGTGTTGCGATGTTTTTAGCTCAAAATGAGTTTGATTGTCAAACTTGGGCAAAAAAGTTTTATGACATATTGTCAAAATTTGAAGTGATGGCAGCTACACCAACTCTCTCAAACGCAAGAACACCAAGACATCAACTTAGCTCTTGTTATATAGGTTCAACTCCTGACAATATAGAGGGTATATTTGACGGATATAAAGAGATGGCACTACTATCTAAATTTGGTGGTGGTATCGGTTGGGACTGGTCAAGAGTTCGTGGAATGGGTTCATATATAGATGGACATAAACACGCAGCAGGAGGTATTATACCTTTCTTAAAAATTGCTAATGATGTAGCGATAGCTGTTGATCAGTTAGGTACAAGAAAAGGTGCTATTGCTGTATATATAGAGCCGTGGCATATTGATGTAAAAGACTTTTTAGACTTGAAGAAAAACTCTGGTGAAGAGAGAAGAAGAGCTCACGATTTATTCCCTGCTTTATGGCTAAATGATTTATTTATGAAAAGGGTAGCTGAAGACTCTACTTGGACTCTATTTGACCCTTATGAGGTATCAGAACTTACAGACCTTTATGGTAAAGAGTTTGAAGAGAGATATATCGAACTAGAGAGTAGTGAAGATGTTACAAAAGAGACAATCTCAGCTAAAGGGTTATGGAAAGATATATTGAGAAGTTATTTTGAGACAGGTAATCCATTTTTAACTTTTAAAGATACAGCCAATAGAGCTAACCCAAATAAGCACAAAGGTATTATTAGAAGTAGTAACCTATGTACAGAGATTTTCCAAAATACATCTCCAAACCACTATAAGATAAAGTTTACATTTGAAGATGGTACAACTTTCTCAATAGAAGAGAATGAGATGATAAAAGTAGATAGTGGTATAGTAAAACCTGCTAAAAAAGTTACTGCTTTAGATAAGATTGATGGCAAACAGATTTGGATTGTAGATAAAGAGATGAGTGATGGAGAGACTGCTGTGTGTAACTTAGCATCGGTTAATCTATCTAAGATAAATAGTAGAGAAGATTTAGAGAGAGTTGTACCTGTTGCTATTCGTATGCTTGATAATGTGATTGATTTAAACTTCTATCCTCTAGCAAAAGTTAAAAAGACAAATGAGAAAACAAGAGCTATTGGACTTGGAGTTATGGGTGAATCTCAAATGTTAGCTGAACATAAAATCATCTGGGGAAGTGATGAACACTACCATAAGATAGATGAGGTGATGGAGTCACTATCATACTATGCTATCAAAGCATCTAGTGATTTGGCACTTGAGAAGGGTTCATATCCACTCTATGAAGGTTCAGATTGGGCTAAAGGGGTATTTCCTATCGATAAGGCAAATGAGAATGCTTGTAAGCTTGTTGATAGAGGTGGGCTATTTGGTTACTCTCACAACTGGTTGGAGCTAAAAGATAAAGTTAAATCAGATGGTATGAGAAATGGTTACTTAATGGCGATAGCACCAACTAGCTCTATATCTATCCTTACAGGAACAACACAAGCTATTGAGCCTGTATATAAGAGAAAATGGTTTGAGGAGAACTTAAGTGGATTGATACCTGTTGTAGTACCAAATCTTTCACCTGAAACATGGGCATACTATACACCAAGTTATGAACTTGACCAGAATGTACTTATAAAAGCAGGTGCTATTAGACAAAAATGGATAGACCAAGGTCAGAGTTTAAATATATTTATGTCATTAGATAAGGCTAGTGGGAAATATTTAAATGATATATATATGAATGCTTGGAAGTTTGGTTTAAAATCTACATACTATCTAAGAAGTCAATCACCAGAGAGTTCAAATGATGTAGAGGATAGAAGTCTGGAGTGTACAGGTTGTCAATAATCACAATTTCCATATAAAGATACCTAAATGCCAAAATAATCAATTTTAGGTTATTTGGCTACAATATGTATTGGTAAGTCAAAAAAAATGGCTTATTTTGGACAAGAAAAAAAGGATTAAAATGAAAGAATTTGAAAATGTAAATGTTTTAATAGAAGGAAACAGTTACTTTGATGGAGCTGTAACAAGTCGTACAGTTATTTTTCCAAATAATGAGAAGAAAACTTTAGGTTTTATGTTAATTGGTGAGTATGAGTTTTCAACAGCAGAAGCTGAACTAATGGAGATAACAAGTGGAAAAGTAGAAGTTTTACTTCCAGATAGTAGTGAGTGGATTAATATCTCAAGTGGAGAGTCATTTAATGTACCAGCTAACTCAAAATTTAAAATAAAAGTAAAAGCTATCACAGACTACTGTTGTAGTTATATAAAATAAACAAATAGACTACTCTATATCAATAGAGTGGTCTATATCTCTATATCTTATCTATCTCATCTTAACTCTTTGTGTATGTGTAATCGCAATAGCGATAGCATCTGTAATATCTAAAGGTTTTATCTCTTTTTTTATCCCCAATAGTCTCTTTACCATAAAGGCAACTTGCTCTTTTGATGCTTTACCATTACCTGTAAGTGCTTTTTTTACTTGAAGAGGCGTATATTCATAGAAGTAACCAACCTCTTGAAGTATCTTCAACGATATAGCACCTCTAAATTGAGCTAATTTTAATACAGTTTGAGGATTATAGGCAAAAAAGATATCTTCAATAGCCACCTCATCTATCTTATGAGCCTTCAATATCAAATCTATCCCCTCAACAAACTCAACGATTTGCTCCTGTAATATCTTGGTTTTTATCTTGATGAGTCCAGCCTCTACAAGAGTGTATTTTTTACCATCAAAATCCAATATACAATAGCCCAAATTTCTACTTCCTGGATCAATTCCCATTATCTTCATTCACATCCTTATTCACATGTGAATAAACTATTCACTGCTTTTTATAGCCCTAATTTTAGCCACTTTTTGATAAAATAACAAAACTTATTCACATATGTGAATAAGTCAATATGTGAATAAGATGTGAAAAAAAGGTTACATGTGAATAAGTCAGTTGGTGAAAGTGTAAATATTGGTCAAAAAGTATTGAATGATTTGAAAAAAGAGATACCTCAAATAGAGTATGATAGATATATCCAAAAGTTGGTATATGATGTAAAAGCATCAAAAAGTGATATAGCATATTTTAATGCCCCAAATATGATACTAGCTAAATGGATAAAGACTAAATATACTAAAAAACTACAATATATTTTTGAACAACATACAGGTAGAAAACCTGAAATTCAAATAGGAATAGAGAGAGCATCATCAACACCTAAACCTACCATCATCACAAGTGAAAAAAGTAGTCCTAAAAGTACCTTTTTAAACCCATCTTTAACCTTTGAGAGCTTTATCGTAGGGAAATCTAACCAGTTTGCTTATACAATAGCAAAATCGGTAGCACAAAACCCTGGACAGTTATATAATCCACTCTTTTTATATGGTGGTGTAGGATTAGGAAAGACTCATCTTCTTCAAGCTATTGGAAATTATCACATTCAGTTGGGAAATAAGGTTATATACACAACTCTAGAGCAGTTTATGAACTCTTTTACATCTCACTTAAGAGCAAAAACAATGGATAGATTTAGAGAGAAGTTTAGAGAGTGTGACTTAATGCTTATCGATGATATACAGTTTCTAAGTGGTAAAGAGCAGACTCAAGAGGAGTTTTTTCACACATTCAACGAGCTATACAATACACAAAAACAGATAGTATTAACATCAGATAGAGCACCAAACAAGATAGCTGATTTGGTAGATAGGCTCAAAAGTCGCTTTGAGTGGGGATTAATGGCAGATATCCAACCACCTGAGTTAGAGACTAAAATAGAGATTATCCAGAAAAAGTGTGAATTAGATGGTATCAAACTAAATAGTGAAATCATACACTTTATAGCAACCAATATGGGAGATCATATCCGTGAAATAGAGGGGACTATCATAAAACTAAATGCCCTAAGCTCTATGTTAAACCAAGAGATAACACTAGATTTTGCTCAAAATGCGATAAAAGACCAGATACGAGAGAAAAAAGAGAATATCACAATAGATGATATTGTAAAAATTGTATCAAAGGAGCTAAATGTTAAACCTAGCGATATAAAATCAAAAAAAAGAACAAAAAATATCATGGACGCTAGAAGAACTACTATATATTTGGCTAGAAATCTAACTCCAAACTCTATGCCACAGATTGCTATGTATTTTGGAATGAAAGACCATACGACAATATCACATGCTATGAAAAAAATCAATGAAATTATAAAAAAAGATAAGAACTTTCAACTGCTTCTAGAGGAATTATCAAACAAAATAAACACTAAAAATATAAATAGTGATAAAAACTTATAAAAAAAAGATATAATTTTAAAAGTGAATATATGTGAATAAAGAAATGAAAACTAGTAGTAAAGAAATCACATAATTTAGGGCTGAATTTGAGTTTTTCACATATTCACGCCAAACTACTACTACTACTAAATATATTAAAATATAAAGGGGAGTAAAATGAAAATAAGTGCTAAGAAACAGATTATTGAATCTATACTCATTAATCTACAACCTTTTTTAGAAAAAAAAGATGCTACACAGATAACATCTCATATTCTATTTGAAACTAAAAATGACCAATGTATTATCAAAGCTACTGATAATGAAATAGGTTTATCTATTATCACAGAAAATATAGTTGTAGAAGATGAAGGCTCTTTTACTGCTAATGGTAAAAAACTTTTAGATATTATTAGAATATTAAAAGATGATGAGATATCATTAGAGATATTGAATGATAATTTAATCATAAAACAAAAAAATTCAAAATTTAAACTTCCTACCTTTGATTTTAATAGTTATCCAAAATTCCCTTCTGTTGAAAATAAACCTAAAATATCATTAGACTCTATGAGTTTAATCAAAAATTTAAAGAAAATATCACCATCTATTGATAATAATAACCCAAAATATGAACTAAATGGTGCTTTGATAAATATTTCGGAAGAGTCAACACAGTTAGTTGGTACAGATACTAGAAGATTAGCCGTAGCTACTATTGAAAACCAAAATAGTGAAGAGTTAGAGATAATAGTTCCTAAAAAAGCGATACTGGAGATACAGAAGCTATTTTTAGATCAAATTGATATCTACTTTGATACTACAAATTTGATAATTAAGAATGAAAACTACTATTTTTATACGAGATTGATAAATGGAAAATATCCAGATTATAAAAGGATAATACCTACAACAATAAAACACTCTATACTTTTACCTAAAAAAGAGATGATAGAGTCTATAAAGATGATTACAACAATATCTCAAGATATTAAGATGACAATGTCAGCAAATAAGATAGTATTTAACTCATTAAGTGCTGATAATGTTGAAGCTAAAACAGAGTTAGAGATAGATACAGGTCTAGATGGTGAATATCCATTGGCGATAAATAGTAAATATCTGTTAGATTTTATAGCTCAAATAGACTCTAGTGAGTTTTATTTAGAGTTTAATGAGACAAATTTGCCATTTATAGTTAAAGATAAAAATTTTATAACAATAATAATGCCAATCATAGCGTAAAGTAAGGAAAAAAAATGAGTGAAATAAAAACAAAATATATATTTGTAACAGGTGGTGTTTTAAGTTCTTTAGGAAAAGGTATTACAGCAGCGAGTATAGGTACTCTACTTAAGCATACAGGACAAAGAGTAGGAGTTTTAAAACTTGACCCGTACATCAATGTTGACCCAGGAACTATGTCACCACTTGAACATGGTGAAGTTTTTGTAACTAAAGATGGTGCTGAAACAGATTTGGATTTGGGACACTATGAGAGATTTTTGGATACTTCACTGACTCAAAATAATAACTTTACCACAGGACAAGTCTATAAAACAGTTATAGAGAATGAGAGAAAAGGTAAATATCTAGGAAAAACTATCCAAGTAGTACCTCATATTGTAAATGAGATAAAAGAGAGAATAGTAAGAGCTGGAGAGAGTAAAGATATACTTATCGTTGAGTTAGGTGGAACAACAGGTGATATTGAAGGGTTACCATTTTTAGAGACTATTCGTCAGATGAAACATGAGTTTGGTAAGCAAAATGTTATGAATATTCATGTGACACTTCTTCCTTATATCAAAGCAGCTGGTGAGTTAAAAACGAAACCAACACAGCACTCAGTTCAAGAACTTCGTCGTATAGGTATAGCGCCACATATGTTGGTACTTCGTGCTGAAGTTCCTGTTCCTGCTGATATAAAAAGAAAAATCGCATACTCTTGTGATGTGGAAGAGGAGTCAGTGATAGTAGCTGAAGATGCTGCTACTATATATCAAGTGCCTCTTAATTTTTTAAATCAAGATATATTGACTCCTATCTGTAAGCAGTTGGAGTTGGATAGTTGTCAGCCAAAAATGGATGAGTGGAGTGACTTAGTTCATAAGATAATACTTCCACAAGATGATGTGAAGATAGCATTTGTTGGTAAATACTTGGATTTAAAAGAGTCATATAAATCACTTACTGAAGCACTTATTCACGCAGGCGCACATTTAGATAGAAGAGTAAATATCAAATGGGTAGATTCTGAAAAAGTAGAAGAAGATGGTGCTAGTAAATTCTTAAAAGATGTTGATGGTGTTTTGGTTGCTGGTGGATTTGGAGAGAGAGGTGTTGAGGGAAAAATATCATCAATCCAATATGCTAGAGAAAATAAAATACCATTTTTAGGTATATGTTTGGGTATGCAGTTATCTATGGTGGAGTTTGCTAGAAATGTTTTAGGATTAGAAGATGCTAACTCTGTTGAGTTTAACGAAGATACTAAAAATCCGATTATCTACCTAATTGATGAGTTTATCGATGCTAGTGGCTCTAAACAGGTTCGTACAACAACTTCTCCTATGGGTGGAACTTTACGCCTTGGTGAGTATGAGTGTGAGACAAAAGAGGGAAGTAATCTAAGAGATGCTTATGAGAGTTCAATGATTTATGAGAGACATAGACATAGATATGAGGCAAATCCAGCTTATAGAGAGCAGTTTGAAGCTAATGGTATGGATATTACAGGTGAGTCAAAAGGGTTGATTGAAGCTGTTGAGGTTAGAGAACACCCTTGGTTCTTAGGTGTTCAGTTTCACCCTGAGTTTACATCTAGATTACAAAATGCTAACCCTGCTATATTGTCATTTGTTCAAGCTTCTGTTAAACATAAATCATAAATGTATGATAAGATAGATATAGATAGCCTACAAACCATCCTTCATAATCGTTTTGAGGGTGGTTTTTTGACACTTCGAGATTTACCAAATCCATCACTATTTAAAGATATGAGTAGAGCAACTGCTAGAGTAGTAGATGCTATAAAAAATAGAGAAAAAATCTATATTATAGGTGATTATGATGTAGATGGTGTAGTCTCTACTACTTTAATGAAACTCTTTTTTGATTATATTGAGTATGATGTTGAGTATATTATTCCAAATCGTTTTAGTGATGGTTATGGGTTATCTCCAAATGTTATGGAGAGAGTTGGTGATTGTGATTTGATAATAACAGTTGATAACGGTATATCTGCTTATGAAGCATCTTTGATATGTCAAAAAAGAGGTATTGACCTTATCGTAACAGACCACCATCTTATACCACCAAAGTTACCTATTGCCTTTGCTATTATAGACCAGAAGCAAGAGGAGTGTTCTTTCCCATATCCTGAAGTGTGTGGAGCTCAAATAGCTTGGTATCTTATAGCTTCTTTGAAGAGTGCTTTGAGTATTGATATAAATATGATTGAGCTTTTAGAACTATGTTCTTTGGCTATTATTGCTGATATGATGCCACTTCTTCATATCAATAGAGCGATGAGTATAGCAGGTATAAAAGCACTCAATAGTTCGAGTCGATTTGCGATTAGAGCTATAAAAGAGCATTTAGATAAAGATATACTCTCTTCAGAGGATATAGCTTTTTTTATAGCTCCTGTGTTAAATAGTGCTGGTAGAATGGACGATGCTATCTATGCTGTTGATTTTCTACTAAGTTCAAATATATATGATGCTAGAAGTAGTCTTCAAAAACTTATAAAATTTAATGAGTTAAGAAAAGATATAGAGGCTAATATCACAAAAGAGGCTATCTCTTTGGCTGATGATAGTGATGATGTTTTAGTTGTTGTCGGTGATGATTGGCATGAAGGGGTTGTTGGTATTGTAGCAGCTAGAGTTGCTAGAGAGTTGGAAAAACCGTGTATTATCCTAACAAGTGCTAAAGATGGTAATCTAAAAGGTAGTGGACGAAGTTTTTGTGAGTGTAATCTCTTTGATATCGTGAGTGAGTGTAGAGAGTCTCTTAGTAAGTTTGGAGGGCATAGTGCTGCTATTGGTTTATCTTTAGATAGCTCAAACCTAGATAGTTTTAAATCAAAATTACAATCAATTTATAAAAGTAAAAATTATAAAAATGATGTCTATGATAGTGAGATAGTAGGAGAGATAGATTTTAGAGATATATCATTTGAGATGATAGAGCTAATAAGAGAGTATGAGCCTTTTGGTATGGCAAATCCAGCTGTTAAATTTATAGCAAAAGATGTAGAGATTCTTAAAGTGGATACAATGGGAAAAGATGCTCAACATCAAAGGTTTGCGTTGAGGCAAAATGGAGTTATTCTCATAGGTGTAAAATTTAAATCATCTATACAAGTAGAGGCTTCAGATATAGTAGATATAACATTTCATCTCAATGAAAATAACTTTAGAGGTGAAAAATCTATCCAGCTGTTTATAGACAAAATCATCATAAATTATACATAGTATAATAGTTAGTTATAACAAATTTTGTTTATAAGATTTTCTTACGCATTTTATCATAAAATTGTCACTTTATTAGTCAAAATTATAAGTTCATAAGTATAAGTGCTATAAAATATAATACACTCTTATAAATAGGATAAATTTTATCTTATTTGTAAGATATATTTTATAAGGAGGCGTGCTGATGCAGGTTGAAGTATCAAGAAGAAGATTTCTTCAAGGTAGTGTAGCTTTAAGCATTGTTGGTGGTACAGCTATAAGTACTACAAATCTTTTGGCAAGTCATGGTGAACAT
>Ga0256828_1000745_pt1 | contig 21289 bp, 19 predicted proteins | sample CV88metaG_FD_185993 | JGI IMG/M metagenome (GOLD analysis project Ga0256828, IMG submission 185993) | Hydrothermal vent microbial communities from East Pacific Rise, Pacific Ocean - CV88 | ecosystem: Environmental > Aquatic > Marine > Hydrothermal vents | place: Pacific Ocean: East Pacific Rise...
ATGTTTCTTGACTCCCTTCGTAGTGATACTTCACTGATCCAGAAGCAGAAACGATAAGTGCTGCAGGTACAAAAAGATACCATATAAAAACATTTTTAGTACTGGTATTTCTTGCTCGTAATGGGCGTTCAACGAAAAGGTAACTGATTGTTGCCATTAAAAATGTAGCAAAAAAGATAAATAAAACTACAGTCAAGTTAATCTGAACTGACGCATATCGTAAAAAGGCCAAGATAGACCAGTGCCATAGGTATGCAGGATAAGAGATAAGACCAATCCATACAAGTGGTTTAAATGAGAGAATTTTTCCTACAAATGTCTGTTTTGTAGCTCCAGAATATATCAAAATAGCCGTACCAATAATAACTGGAACTGTATATAGACTAGGAACAGGGTCTGAATTTGTAAGAAAAAAAACACTGAGAACTATAGCAATTAACCCGACAATTGCCATAAGTTCGCTGAGTAGTCCTTTTGGACGAATATTGAAATTTACTAAAATTGCCACGATAGCACCTCCTAAAAGTTCCCAAGCTCTTGTTGGGATCATATAATATGCAAATTGTTGATGATCAAGTACAGTTGCTTGTGCTAATAGAAGTGAAGCTATAAAAACAAAAGCAAGAAAAAGGATCATCTTTTTAAAAGAATTGAAGAAAGTCATTACCAATAATAAGATTATTGGCCAAAAGATATAGAACTGTTCTTCAACACCAAGTGACCATAATTGCAGTAATGGGAGTGTATCACTATTTGGTGCAAAATATCCAGTATCAATTGCTGTGTAGAAATAGATATTTGCAGAAGAGAAGACTGCCCATATAGTTGCATCGGCTAAGGCTACCAAATCTTGAGGAGTAAGTAAGATATAACCAACAATAGATGTAAAGGTAAGCAGAAAGAAAAGAGCAGGAGCAATCCTTTTAACACGACGCTTATAAAAGTGTATGATGTTTAACTTTTTTGTTGTTCTTATCTCTTTGACTAATATAAGTGTAATTAGATATCCAGATATTACAAAAAAGATATCAACACCAGAGTATCCGCCAGATATCCATTTTGCATTAATATGAAAGAAAATTACACTTAAAACTGCAATTGCGCGCAATCCATCAATATCACTTCGATATTTGACGGATTTATTAATTATATGTACGTGTTCTTGTTCCACATATTACTCCTCATTTTGGCATATTTCAATTATAGCACAATAGAGTTTTTTAAGATTTTAATTTTAGATTTGATGAAGCGTTTATTTTTAGAAAGATTCGTTATAATCATTTTTATGAATCTATTATCTGCTAACAATTTATCTCACTCTTTTGATTATGAACTTTTTTCTGACGTTTCGTTGGAATTGAATCGTAATGAGAGTATAGCTATTATCGGAATTAGTGGAAGTGGTAAATCAACACTGCTTCATATCCTTTCAACATTATTAAAACCACATAGTGGTAGTGTAGAACTTTTAGGTGAAAATGTTTTTGCTATGAAATCAAAGCAAATGTCACTTTTACGAAGGAATGAACTTGGTCTTGTCTTTCAGTCTCATTATCTTTTTCGTGGTTTTAGTGCTTATGAAAATTTAGAAGTTTCAGAGATATTGGCACAAGAGCCCATAGAGGATGAACTCTTAGAACGCCTTGATATTAAACACTGTATTCATCAAAAAGTGACAGAGCTCTCTGGTGGCCAACAGCAACGTGTTTCAATCGCTAGAGTCCTAACAAAAAAACCGACGATAATTTTTGCCGATGAACCAACAGGAAATCTGGATAAAGTGACAGCGCATGAGGTAATGGAGCTTTTTTTTGAGTACGTTACAAAGCATCAGGCGGGTATGCTCTTGGTTACACATGATGAAGAACTGGCGCATTTGTGTGATAAAGTCTATAAATTAGAAGATAAAGAGTTAAAAAGAGTAAAATAATGGAACTTGTTAAGATATTCAATGAAGCAAACGCAGTAGGTTTTATGCTGCTTTTTTTTCGTTTTGCAGCTCTGTTTATTGCTGTACCTATCTTTTCACACAATAATATCCCTATGAATGTTAAAGCAGCAATGGCATTTTTCTTTACAGTTGTTTTTTATGCTTCCATGCCACCTTTGCAGATCTCTTTGACACTACCTTCTTTGGTTTTGGCAATACTAGGAGAGTTTATGTTGGGACTGGTTGTCGGAGTGGCTTTACAACTTGCATATAATGTTATAACTTTTGCTGGAGGACAGATATCTTTTATGATGGGGTTCTCTATGGCAAGTGCTATTGACCCACAGTCTGGTATCTCTATGCCTATTATTTCTCAGTTTCTCTCTTTACTTGCATTGATGGTCCTATTTGCTTTAAATTTACATCACTGGATGCTTTTACTTATTGATCACAGTCTAAAAACGGTACCACTTGGTGGTTTTATGCTTACAAAAGATTTCTTTCACTATACAATGCATGCAACGTCAAATATGTTTCTTGTTGGTTTTATTATTGCTTTTCCTGTCATTGCACTCTCTTGGCTTGCGGATGTTATTTTTGGAATGTTGATGAAAACAATGCCTCAGTTTAATCTTTTAGTTATTGGCTTTCCAATTAAAATTATGGTTGCCTTTGTTGTACTTATTGCAACACTTACAGCTATTATGTTGATATTTAAAGGGCAGATGCAAGCAGCTTTTAATTCTTTGGAGATGTTTTTTTAGTTTTTTTAGGGTACAATAATGTGATTTTAACAATCATAAAGCTCTCATAAGGAATATATGTGAAGATACTACTTGTAAATGATAATCCGGTTGTAAACAAATTAGTTACTTTAAGTGCACAGAAAACGTCTGATGAATTGGATATCGTCACAAGTATTTCAGATGTATCAGGTAAATATGATTTAGTGATAGTTGACGATAGTATCGGTGGGGAAGATCTTTTAAAAGAGTTAAAATCCAAAATTAAATTTTTCAAAACACTTTATATCTGTTCACGTGATGCAGAAGCAACAAGCTTGTTTGATTCTACTCTGAAAAAACCTTTTTTACCAACGGATTTAGTTGAGTTGTTTGTTATGCTTGAAAAAGAGATAAAAGAGAGTGGGGTTTCTTTTGAAGATAATGATTTAGACGAAGAGTTAAATGATTTAGATGATCTTGAAGAGTTCTCTCTTGATGAACAGGTTGAACTTGATAATGATGCTTTAGAGTTAGATCTTGAAGGAAATGATGAAGATTTTGAATTAGATGATCTTGATTTGGATGATAATGAATTTAATTTAGAAGATGATCTCTCTTTGGATGAGTTAGGTGATGATACGAGTTTGTTAGATGAAGATATCTTAGATGATGAAGATTTAGGTGAGAGTGTTTTAGATGATGAAGAGGCTCAAAAAGTCAAAGATCTTTTGGATGAAACAAGTATAGAAGATGAATTGAGTGATGAAGATACTTTTGAAGAGCTAGAAGAGTTGATGGTTGATAGTAATGCATCAGAGAGAGATAATAACGATGATTTAATGTTAGAAGAGCTGCAAAACAGTGAAGAGTCTTTAGAAGATGAAGAAGATAAAGAGTCAGATCTTGATTATGATATGGCTCTTGATTTAGAAGATGAAGCTGATGTTGATATTGCAGAAGAGGATACACTTCATGATATGTTAGAGTTGGATGATTTAGAGGATATTTCAAAAGAAGAAGCAGAGACTCCAACAGAAATATCAGAAGAGTTAGAGGAAGAACTTGATTATGATATGGCTTTAGATCTAGAAGATGAGGCTGATGTAGATATCTCTGATGATAGTTTGGATGATATGTTAGAGTTGGATGATCTTGAAGAAGAAGCAAAAGAGATTCATGAAAAGTCATTAGATGAATTGGAAACAGAACTTGAGCAAGAAGATGATAAGGCAGATGAACTTTTAAATCTTGAAACTGAAGATGAGTCTCTAAATGATGTAATGTCCGATGATGGATTCTCTTTAACAACGGAAGAAGAAAAGCAAGAAAATGAGAGTTTAGAAGAACTAGGGATAGCGAGTGAAGATGAGCTTGAAGATATGGTTGATGAAGAGGTAAGTGAAGAGTTGGCTGAATCTGAAGTCCAAGAAGATATGTCAGAAGATGTTGAAGATATTGAGCAACAGATTCAAGAGGCTGTTGAAGAGCTAAGTGAAGAGGACTTAGAGAGTGAACTTGATGAAGAGACACTCCTTGAAATTGCAGCTTCAGAGATTGATTCCATCGACAATTTAAGTTCAAAAGATTTAAAACTTGCCCTTGGTGAAGAGGTAGATGAGGAAGAAGAGAGTAAAGAAGAGAATCTTGTTGATAATAGAGTTCATATGGATGTTGTCGAAAATATAGAAGAAGATGATGATACAAAAGTTGAAGGTGTAGAAGCATTGAAGAAGCTTTTAGAAGTTTTGAGTGATAAAAATGTGGCTGCATCTATGAAAGGGATGAAAATTACTATAAATATAGAATTGGATAATAGATAATGAAAAAGATAGATGGTGCGGTTTTAGTCCTTTCAGGTCCAAGTGGAGCAGGTAAGAGTTCTCTAGTTCATAAGATCATAGATGATATTGGTGATTGTTATTTTTCTATCTCTACAACAACACGTCCTATGCGAGAGGGTGAAGTTGATGGAGTTGATTATCACTTTGTAGATAAAGAGGAGTTTGAGCGAGAGATAGAAGATGAACAGTTCTTGGAGTATGCTCTTGTTCATGGTAACTACTATGGTACATCTATGCGTCCTGTTAAGCAGGCCTTGCAAGAGGGTAAACTTGTTATCTTTGACATTGATGTACAAGGGAATGCTGCTGTTCAAAATAGACTTGGTGATATTACAACATCTGTCTTTATCACACCCCCAACACTCTCTGAACTCAAACGCAGACTTGAAAATCGTTCAACAGATGCACAAGAGGTAATAGAGAGACGTCTTCAGATGGCAAAAAAAGAGATTCAGCGTGTTTCAGAGTATGAGTATTTACTCATTAATGATAATTTAGATGAAGCAGCTGATAAGTTACGAATCATTGCAACAACAGCACGATTTAAAAAGTCAAATGATGAGATAAATGCATTTGTAAATCAGTGGGAAGATATGTAAGTTTATGAAGCTCTCTTATGTAAGAGAAGTTACAGAAAAATAACGATATACTTCAAGCACTTAATTTTAAACAAGGATATATACTATGGGAATGCCTAGTGGAACAGAACTATTATTGATTTTTGGAATTATCGTACTACTTTTTGGTGCGAAAAAGATACCTGATTTAGCAAAAGGTCTTGGTAAAGGGATCAAAAACTTTAAACAAGAGATGAAAGAAGTTGATGAGATTGATGTAGAAGCTCCTAAAAAAGTTGAAAAAAGTGATGAAGTAGCTTCAAGTGAAGAAGCTCCAAAAACTACTACACAAGCGTAAACCTTGAAACAACGTGTATCGGCGCTACTGCGCGAAAAGTTAGGTCGTGAGGTTGTTTTAGAAAAGCCACGTGACCGCTCTTTTGGTCACTTTGCTACTCCTATTGCTTTTTCTTTAGCAAAAGAGCTTCGTAAATCTCCTATGATTATTGCAGATGAACTTGCTTCTTCTTTTGGTGAAACAAAAGAGTTTTCAAGTGTAGAGGCTGTAAAAGGTTACTTAAACTTTCGTCTGAGTGAAGATTTTTTAAGCCAATATGCTTCATGGGCACTAGATAATCCAGCAGAGTTTGCAACACAAGAAAAAGGGGAGAAGATCCTTTTAGAGTTTGTCAGTGCAAATCCAACAGGTCCTCTTCATATTGGCCATGCCCGTGGTGCTGTTTATGGTGATACACTCTATCGTCTTGCAAAACACCTCGGATATGACATTACTGCTGAGTACTATGTAAATGATGCCGGTAATCAGATTGACCTACTTGGACTCTCTATTCAACTCTATGGACGTGAAAATCTTCTCGATGAAACAGTCGAATATCCTGAGAGCTACTATCGTGGAGAGTATTTAGACGCTCTTGCACGTGAGGCTATGGAGAAGTTTGGTGCTGAGATCTTTCATGATGAGTCACGTCGTCGTGAGCTTGCTATGTGGGCTAAAGATGAAGTGATGAAGATCATTATCAAAGATTTAGCAGATACGAATATTCACTTTGATACTTTTGTTTATGAGTCAACACTTTATGATGATTGGGACAGAGTTATGAAGAAGATGGGCGATGGTATCTATGAAAAAGATGGCAAGATCTGGATCGCTTCAGAAGCAAAAGGTGATGAAAAAGATAGAGTAGTTGTTCGTGAAGATGGTCGTCCGACTTATCTGGCTGGTGACATTGTTTATCATAACCAGAAGTTTGAACGTGGTTATGATCACTATATAAATATTTGGGGTGCAGACCACCACGGTTATATCGCACGTGTAAAAGCTGCAATTGAGTATCTTGGTTATGATTCTAGCAAACTTGAAGTACTACTTTCTCAAATGGTAAGTCTTCTAAAAGATGGTGAACCATATAAAATGAGTAAACGTGCTGGTAATGTCATACTTATGAGTGATATCGTTGAAGAGATAGGTGCAGATGCGCTTCGTTTTATCTTTGCAAGTAAAAAGAGTGATACTGCACTTGAGTTTGATCTTTCTGAGTTTAAAAAAGAGGATAGCTCGAACCCTATTTTTTATATCCAATATGCTCACGCAAGGATTCAGACACTTCTTTCAAAAAGTGAATTAAGTGAAGAAGATATTTTGGAAGCTGAGCTTAGTGGGCTTGGAGAGAACGTAGATGCACTTCTTTTTGATGCACTACTCCTTCCAGAAGTAGTAGAAGATGCTTTTAATACTCGTCAGGTTCAAAAACTAACAGATTATCTAAAATCTCTTGCAGCTTCACTGCATAAATTCTACTATGATGTACGTATGATTGGTACACCTGATGAAGCAAAACTATTAAAGTTAATGCTAGTGGTTGCACTGAGCATTAAAACTGGACTCTCTCTTATGGGAATAGAGGCTAAAGACAAAATGGTAAAAGAGAGTGAATAGCTCTCTTTTAGTATAAACCTTTTTTTCACAAAAAATATACTTCATAATCTCCTTCTATAAATTTTATAAATTTTTAATATAGATGCTCTTATAATGATTATAAGGCGATTGAATTATCTCTTCATAGAGAATCTTTCAATACCATAATTTTTTATCTTAAAGGATATGATATGATTAAAAAAAGTACATATTTAGTGCAAGGAATGTTCTTATTTTGTGCATCAACTCTTTTTGCTGGAGAAGCATTGACACCAATTGCTTATGGTGTTAAAAGTTTGGGAATGGGTGGTGTGAGTATTGCTACACCTCAGGGTGCAGAGAGTGGTTTTGAAAATCCTGCTCTTTTGTCTTACCTAGAAGGCAATGAAGTATCAGTTGGTGTTACTGCTACAAATCACAGTAGATCAATAGATAATTCTAGTATAATTAGTTATGATCCAGATGATACGTATACTCCTTATTTGGCATTAAGTTATAAATTAAATAAGAATTTTACAATTGGCGCTTTGACATCTTATTATGAATCTCAGAGTGCGCTTACAGCTACAGGCCCTTATTTCTCATCTACACGTATCAAAAGAACAAGAGTGATTATCCCTGTTAGTTATAAGTTAAATAATTTTTCAATTGGTGTGTCTGCTGTTGCTGAAAAACAGAAGTATGATCTATATGATACAACAACTGGTGCTCAAGATTTTAGTTCAACAGATTATGGTTATATGATAGGTTTGGCTTATCAGATGCCAAAACAGGGTATTACTATTGCAGCAAACTATAAATCTAAAATTGATCATAGTTATTTTAATATAAATCACTACTTTCATTTAAGTTCACCAAGTGAGTTGGGTGTAGGTATACATTGGAAGATTGGAAATACACATAACAGTATAGGTGCTGATTATAAAAGAGTTAAATCTTCAGAAATTTATGGTGCATCGAATAGTCTTATTAAATCTTCATGGTTTGAAGATCAAAATGTATATGCTCTGGGTTATTCATATGATACAGAGAATTGGAGTGCAAGAGTAGGATATAGACATGTAAGTTCACTTTATGGTGATGATCGTTTAGATGCATGGTTCCCATATGTATCTTCATCAAACTATACAGTAGGTGGTACATATAATTTTAATAAAAATTTATCTACTGATGTAGCACTTGTTTATGCACCATACGAAAATACACTTGGTGATGGTTCAACAGTTACATTGGATGATACATCTCTTGCTGTTAGTATGAATTATAAATTCTAAGAAGTAAGTGGGTACTTTAGTAGTTTTTTTGTTAAGTAGGCTTATATAAGCAAAGTTATGAGATAATAAATATAAATAATGTAAGAGTGTTAGATAATAGGGGAGTGAATTGATTATTATCTAAGAAAGGAAAATTATGAAATTCTCGAAACTTCTTTTTCTTTTCACTCTTTTTTTATCACATAAGATTTATGCTTATGATCTACCTAAAATAGAGATCCAAAAAGAACAAAAGCCTACTATTACCCTTTTTACAGCAGAAAGTATTGTAGAAGATAATATTAAAAAGTACAAACTTATCTGGAAAACAGAAAATGCGACACATGTACAACTTACATTTTTTGGTAATGTAAAGCCTTCTGGGACTCTTATTATTACAGAGAAAGAGTATCAGCAAGGCCCTATCACTTTAACAGCCACAAGTACCAAAAATTCATTTACAGATGCTAAAACAATCAATAAATTTATAAAAGCAGATAGGGAAGCTCCTATAATGATTAAAAAAGAGAAAAATGATGTTTATCAAGAATATTATTCAGCACCAATACCATCAAGATTACCTTATGGACGGCGCATACCTCCAAGAAGAGTTCGCCCTTATTAATCTTGAGTTATTATAAGAAATAATTGTTTTTAAGGGTTGTTTTTTATTGGTGATGAGTTAAAACAAGATTAGGGTAAGGAAAATTATGAGATAATTGTTATAAATGACAGATTATCAGAAAAGAAAATTATGAAACCTTTTATCAAAATGTTTTTACTTTTATTTATGTTCATAGTTGTATCTATAGAGGCGGACTATTGTATTCAAGTGCAAAGTTCACCTCTATCAACAAAAGATCGAATGATTAAAGAGGCTAAAAGTCAAAAATATGATTCTTTTAATGATGTAAGAGTTGAATCGAGAGAACCTTATGCTGTTTTTAGAATTGGAGATTATGAAGATTATAAAGACGCTCGTAGAATCTTCTCTAAGATCCGTCACATAGAGTCTGATGCTTTTATCCGAAAGTGTGATTTAGATAAAGATAAAATTTTTTATATAAGAAATGAGACGCAGACTCTTGAAGAGTCTTTTTTAGATACGCAAAATATAAATTATCAAGAAGAAAAACCACAAGAAAAACCACAAGAAAAAATAGAGGAAGAACCTGAGGAAGAGATAACATTAGGTTTTGATGAAAAAACAATCACTGACAACAATAATAGTAATCAAACACTATATGAAGAGTCACAAGTGGAGGATAATAATGTTACTGTTCAAGATGATAAAACAGCTACAAGCAGTGATGAAGAAACAGAGGATTATACGGCATTTGAAGCTTTAACACATGCATATGGTGCAAATAGCGAGGGTAATCAAACTAAAGCATACCACCTTTTTAATGAATCAATAGATAAGTGCTCAGAGGCATCGATCTATAATAAAGCTTGTGTAGGCTCTATTTTGAATGCTCCTCTGCGTCGAAAAAATATAGATGATCCTTACTATGTTACATTTTACGGTAGTACAATATGGTATAAACGAGCATATAAACCAGAAAGTACTTTACAAACAAATTTTGATGATACTGTCTATCAGTTTAAAGTACAAGCTGGTCGTTATATGGATAAAAAGAAAAAGTTCTCAGTGTATCTTTTTGCACATTTAGATGGTGATGTTAATTCAAAAGCAGGTGCTGTTCCTGTTATTTATAGTGATAATTATGCGGGTATTGGTATTGGTGCTGATTATCGTCTTTCACCACATTCTAGAGTTTTTGTTGAAGCATCTTATGAAAATAACTTGATTCATGATGCCGGTGTTACTACTACCCAGTTTGATTATAAGGGAGGTATTGATTATTATAATAGATGGGGTCCTGCATCACACATAAGTTGTTCTTATGATCCACTGGTGCCTTTGAAGTGGTTTTCTGATCTTTATGCAGCTGCAATCTTTTATAGTCGTTATGATAACAATATAATTATGCAATCTTCTGCTCGATTAGGTGTTGAACTTTTTACTTATAAAATGAGTACTGTAAGTATATATATGCAAGCAGGAATTACTGCAGATAGTGAGGGTGTCTATTATAATAATATTATAGAAACAGGTCCTGGTATTGAACTACAACCGTATCAACTTATACCGTTTTCAATCCGTGGAGAGTATAGATTTGCAAAGTTTTTTAAAAATGTACCAGATGGAGAGACAGATCGTTTTAACACTTTTTTGATCTATGGAATATTTTATTTTGAGCAGTAATTTATGATAAAAATAATACTATCTGTAGTGCTGACAATATTTATGACAGCACTACTTCTCTTTTTTACATTGGATGCAAATTATATAAAAGGTGTTATTTGGCAACCAACTTTGGATTATAACAATCCAAAAGGTTCTTGGGATAAACTTGGAGCAGATACACTTTTAATACAATGGACATATCTTGAAAAAAAATCATGGATTTCTGGAGTAGATTATCCTCTTTGGGAACCGACTCCGGATTGGAATGAAATTCTCTCTGCACCATGGGCAAAAAATATTATCTTTGGACTTTCTTGTGATTTTGATATATCTAAAGCAAGAAGAGAGTGTATCTATCATAGACGAGTCTCTATAGATATTGCAAACAGTATAAAAAAGTTACATATCTCTAATCCGATCAAAGGTTGGTATGCACCTATAGAAGTTGATCTCTATTGGAGTAATAAAAAAATAATTGACAGCTACTTAAAAGGGATGCCTCGACCATTGTATATCTCTTCTTTTGTCGGTAAGTATGATAATCCTTTTTTATATGCCAAGTGGGTATCGAGTTGGTTGCCAAAAGATGTACATCTTCTTTTTCAGGATAGTGTAGGAACCGGTGCTTTAACGCAAGAACAGGCACAAGAGTATTTACATGCACTTATTAATGAACTTGGTGCAGATAGAGTTAGCGTGATATTGGAGGCTTTTACAATTAATCAATATAAAAAAATGCAAAAAATAAATCTTGATTCAGTTGCAAAACGTCTCATCGCGTATAAAAAGACAAATATTCCTGTCTATCTCTTTAGTTGTCGATATTTAAATACTTGGGATGTTTTCTATCTCAAGTTTTATCTGCTTTTTCATGATCTTTAAAGAGAGTAGGATCATCTATTTGATGAAATGCTCGACAGTTTTTAAATATTTACGTGGAATCTGAATTAAAATAGGTTTTTTGTTGCTATCAAGCCATTGTACTATTTTTTGTAGATCATCTTCTTTCATAGAAGTGCACCCAACAGTTGGATGATTTTTAGATTTTTGAACATGTAAAAATATACAAGATCCTCTTTGAGGTTGAGCATAGGGATTATGAGCTACTACAATACCTATTTTGTATTGATTATCACTACGTAGCATATGCTCAAAACTTTTTTCATTACCATTTGACTTTATTATTTGATTGTAAAATGCAGAACTACTGTCATCTACACAGATAAGATCTTTATCTGCATAAAGATAGGGAAGTTTCGTATCTATTGTAGGAGCGTAACCAAAACTGCTAGAGAGTGCAAAGATACCAGCAGGAGCTCTCTTATCTCCTTCATACTTAAGTGGTTCATTGTTTGCGTGAGGGATATTTTTTAGACCGATCCCCCATCCAAGACCATTCTTTCCAAGATTTACTTTTATATCTTTACATATAACTTTTTTATCTTCAAAACAGGAGAGTTTTGCCTCTGAAGAGTTGAAGTCATCAGCAACGACGAGGAGTATCTGTTGTGATGAAAACAACAATGTTGAAAAACTTATGTTAATTAAGAAACTTTTTATCATAAAGTATGGTACTATTACTATTATAAGTCCTACGTTAAACAAAATAGTGATTTAAAAAAAGGACATACAAGGCAGAATAATGAGTATCAAAATAAGACAAGCAAAGGTTGAAGACGCACCTTTTTTAGCACAAATGATGTTACAAAGTTCTCGAGCGGGTAAAAAAGATGGGCTTTTTGATCTAATTTTTGAAACAAATAATGATCAAGCACTGTTAGAAAAACTCCAAAAATTAGCACAGACAGAAGCAAAAAGTCACTGTAACTATAGAAACTTTTTAATTGCTGAGATGGATGGACAAAGTGTTGGAACTCTGTGCAGTTATGAACCTCGTAAAGCGACAAAAGATGTTTTTGTAAAAGCATTGCAAGAGGTTGGGTGTGCAGATAGTATGGAAGATACACTTGAAATAGTATATGCGTGTAACCTTGATGTCAGTCGTACTGCTTTGATGTTTGACTTTATGGAAGAGCTTGAAGGTTTTATAGATGTAGGTGTTTTAAAGGCACTGATGCAAAAATCACTGCTTACTGCCCGTTTAAAGGGTTATAGTATTGCCCAGACAATCATTGAGATAGGTTCTCTTGAAGCAGAACTTTTTTATAAAAAGTTAGGTTTTAGTGTTGTTGATGAAAAAGAGTGTGAACGATATAAAGAGATGTTTGGACGGAATGGATTAAAACTCCTTTCGGTTGCATTTTAGGTTTAGGAAAGAGTTATAGAACTTTCACTTCTCAGTGTTGTACCTTCACTCTTGGCTATAGCACTAGCACTCTACTCTCGTAGCGTTCTTATCTCACTTTTTGGTGGGATTTTCTTAGGAATATTTATATTACATAACTTTTCTATTGTTACTTCATTAGAGGCACTATTCGTTCTTTTTCGATCTTTATTGTCCGAACCTTGGATCTTAAAAACTTTGGCATTTGCCATTTTGGTTGGTAGTGTTATGGAACTTTTAGAAAGAAGTGGTGGCATTAACGGTTTTGTAAAGTATATGACAGAAAAATCAAACTTGGTCTCTTCGCCTCGATCTGCATTGATGGTGAGTTATATCATAGGTATAGTTATATTCATAGAGTCTTCTATCACCTCTTTGATAGCTGGAGCAGTGGGACGTCCTTTGTGTGATAGGGAGGGTGTGTCTCACGCAAAGCTTGCTTTTGTATGTGACTCTACTTCTGCACCTGTTAGTTCTCTGATCGTTCTTAATGGTTGGGGAGCACTTTTATTGGGTTTGATTGCTACACAGATAGACTCTGGACTTATCACTGGAGATAGTGTAGATTGGCTTTTAAAAAGTGTTGTTTTTAATTTCTATGCGATGAGTGCTTTGCTCATTACATTTTTAGTGATTTGGTTTGGTATAGATATCGGTCCTATGAAAAAAACAAAACCAGCACTCTCTCACGCGATGCTAAAAATAACAAAGCCTGCACCAATGCATTATATGATACTTCCAATTGTAGTAATGATTAGTTCTGTTTTTGGATTTTTATATTTGACTGGAGAGGGTGATATCTTAAAAGGAAGTGGCTCTAGTTCTATTTTTTATACGATGCTTACAACTTTGGGGTTTATGTATTTTTTGTATGTTATAAAAGGGAAAATGAGTACTAAAAGCTACTTTGAAGCAAGTTATTTAGGAGCAAAAAAACTCTTTAGTATTGCCCTGATATTACTGTTTGCTTTTGCTATTGGAAAAGTAACTGTAGAGCTGCATACAGGACTCTATCTAGCTTCACTTGCAAGTGATAATCTCTCTGAATATCTTTTAGCAGCAGTTATTTTTTTACTAAGCTCTGTCATCTCATTTTCAACAGGAACAAGTTGGGGAACATTTTCTATTATGATTCCCATAGCTGTACCAATGGCAGTAGGGCTGGATGCAAATGTCGCTCTGGCTATTGGAGCAGTCATTAGTGGTGGAGTGTTTGGTGATCACTGTTCACCTATTTCAGATACAACGATCATATCTTCATTGGCAAGTGATTGTGATGTGGTTGAGCATGTAAAAACACAACTGCCTTATGCACTTATTAGTGGAACTATTGCATTTGTACTCTTTATATTTTTTAGTTTTCTAAGTAGTAGTTGATAGAGTAACGCAAATCATCATCTAGGTTATCCATGGAACTTAGCATCCATCGTAGATATCCAGCATCTTCACGTGCTACTTCTTCTAAACTTTCACCTTTATGTTTTCCAAAACGAAAAGTTTTTACTAAGATGGGTGTGTTTGTCAGATCAACCATCTTCTCAACAGGGTTTTCTCCAGGAAACTTCTCCTCAACAGCTTTACGTAGTTTAGTCAAAAAGAGTTTAAGCACAAGTACATCACCAATGGCATCATGTGCTTTTACTTCAATACCAAGCTTGTTGGCTTCACTCTCTTCTTCTTTATAAAGTTCCATCTTATAACGAAAATACTGTAGACGGTGTGCCTCTTCATTTTCAAAGATATGTTTTGCAACACGAAGAGTATCAATGACCTTCATAGCAACCTCAAAACCCTCTTTTTCAAGCATTTTCAGATCAAATGGTGCATTATGAATTATCATGTAGTTGTCGGATGTATTTAGCTCAATAAGGCGTTTATATGCTGGCATCTCGGTACATTTTGGTTTGCCCTCAATCATCTCTGGTGTTATTCCATGTACCTCCATAGCTGCAAAGTTGATAGGTACATCAGCTGAACAAAACTCATTATGTACCTCTATCTCTTTAGCTCCTAAAACCATATATCCAAGTTGGATTATTCTATCTTGTTCATCTGTTCCTGTTGTCTCTGTATCAAGTATTATATATTTTGCCATCTATCTTCTTTTACTTATAAATTTTACGTTAAAACTCTCTTTACTACCAGCTTTTACAAGCTGTGTAAAAGTTACATAGTTTCCTTTTGTAAAGTTATGTTTTAGCTTAGAGATAATTTTTGAATCACTTCTTTTATTGAAAGGAATCTCTATCGTAATAAGTTTATCCTCATTTGAATGATTAATGAGTTTATACTCTATAGTAACATTAAAACGTTTATTGGTATCTTTGCGTGAGATGACTGTCTGAATTACTTTTGTATCAAAATCTTTACCTACCTGAAATGTAACTGGTGTTTTTTTTGGAGTATTTTGAATGTTTTGTTCTCCTAATAGCAGCAATTCCCCTTCATCTTTTGTATAGATGCGAACATTTCCAGTTGGAAGTTCTTTATCTAAACCTTTTATGCTGAGTTCACGATGTACACTACTAGAGCGCTCTCCCATCAGGTAAAGTGGATTATTCATTGTTGCTGTATAGTTGTTTATAATTGCAATTTTTTTATATTCAAGGAGTTTTACTCTTCTTTTTTCAAATGCATTGAGATCTATTTTAAAAGGTAATGTATATTTATGATATCCTGCAATGGCTTTATGTGCTATTGGAGCAGTATTGTCAGCTGCAACCATACTTCTATATGCAATAGGTTCTCTATAGTTTCGTACTCTATTTATATCACCAGCAATTAGATTAACAGTAGTGTTTTTAAAATCTTTTCCAGAATTATTGGTAATATCTATCCAACCTTGAAGGTCTGCTCTATTCTCTTTGATAGTTAAAATATAATCATTTGAGAAGTTAATATTTTTTGCAAGATAGCTTATATCTACATTTGCTTTGATACTTTTTGATGCTTTTATATGGAAATCAAGTGAGTTGTTTGCTTGAAGTTTTTTAGGAAGATAAGGAAAAACAATATCTGAAATTTTTGTAATAAATACTTTTCCTTCTGCATTTTGAACGACAGCATTATTCCCACTAATACTTAGGAGTTTTACATTCGAATTATTATTAAGTCCTATCTCTTTATTGAGAAAATTTGTAGCTAAATCATGTTGCGTGAGACTCTTTCGTTTGTAAACTTGAGAATAGAGTGTAACTGATGGAGGGAACTCAATATTTACAGAGTTGTTAATCAATGTAGTTGGGATCTCTTCATAAACAAAGTTATCTTCATTTTTACTAATTTCATATTCATGTGACTCATGAACTAGTGCTATATTTGAGTTGTAAATAGTCAGCGTTGTTGCAAAAATTGTCTGTGTGAGAACAAGTGTTGAGAGTAAAAAAATTCTTTTCATTATCTAGCCCTTAAGTTTATTCCAATTATGATACACTTATAAAAAAAATGGAAGGTAACCATTGATAACGACTCCTTTATTTTATCTTTTGACACTTTCATTACTTGTTGCATTTTTTCACACACTTTCTACAAAAGTAAAATGGCGTTTTTTTGAGTATGTTCCAGCTGTTGTATTGATTTATGCTTTTGCAATGTTTTTAGCATCTCAGGGAGTTTTTGCTCAAAATGAAGCAATAACACATATTTACAAACTTACAAAGACAAATCTTTTGCCGGCTATGCTTTTTTTGATGCTTTTAGAGATCGATTTCCGACATTTTTTTAAACTTGGTAAATCACTTCTTTTATCGTATATCCTAGCTGTTGTCTCTATCGCTTTTTCATTTGTAGTGATTGCAATTGTTTTTCATTTTAACAAAGATATGTCAGCTGCTTTTGGGGCACTTGCTGGGAGTTGGATGGGTGGAACTGCAAATATGCTTGCCGTTGGAAGTGCACTTGGTGTAAATGAAGATGCATTTGCTTATGCTTTGGTCGTAGATAGTGTTAATTATACACTTTGGGTGATGTTACTACTTTTTTTAGTTCCTTTTGCAAAAGTTTTTAACCGCTTCACAAAAAGTGAAGAGAAATTAGCTTATCTCAGTGAAATAGGTTGTGCCTGTTCTATGGGAGCAAAACGCTACTGGTTACTCATTGCTTTAGCACTTTTTGTTTCTCTACTCTCACAAATTTTGGCACAATACTTGACACTTTTAAACAAGACAACTACTGTAGTTATCGTTGCATCTCTTTTTGGAGTGGCTGCTTCATTTACTCGTATGCGAGAGATAAATGGTTCTAATGAAGTAGCAACAACAATGCTCTATATCTTAATCGCTTTGATTGGCTCTCGTGCAGTTATTGAAAATTTTAGTGGACTTACACTTTATGTAGTTGCCGGTTTTATGATTCTTTTAGTGCATGGAGTTCTCATGATACTAGGGGCAAGAGTTTTTAAATTAGATCTTTTTAGTATCTCTGTTGCCTCGCTTGCCAATATAGGTGGTGTGGCTTCCGCTCCAATCTTAGCAGCTACATATGATAAGAGACTTGTAAGCGTTGGTGTACTTATGGCAATTATGGGGTATCTTATTGGTACTTTTGGTGGGCTTGCTGTTGGAGAGATTTTATTAAAATTAAGTGCTAATTAAAGTGGAACTTTGTAAAGTTAGCCAACGAAAAATCAAGGAATTTTAATGCCAGATATGAATGAGATAGTGCTTGATACAAAAGCTTTTTTAGTCTCAGAGACAGATGCGAAGGGTATCATTCGTTTTGCAAATGATGAATTTTGTAAATATGCAGGCTATACACTAGATGAGCTCTTGGGAAAACCCCATAATATTGTACGCCATCCCGATATGCCCCGTGCTGCTTTTAAAGATCTTTGGGAGACTATACAGGGTGGAAAACGCTGGAGAGGTTTTGTAAAGAACAGGGCAAAAGATGGGCGTTACTACTGGGTTTTTGCTACAGTATATCCATTTACTTCATGTGATGGTTCCAAAGGTTATATATCATGCAGACGAAAAATCTCTGATATGGAAAAAGAGAAGTATGAAAAACTTTATCAAGAGATGAGAGTAGGAGAGAGATAGATGCAGTTTTTAAAATATATATCTATAAAGAATAAACTTTTACTCAATGTAATTGTACCAATTATTACAATTTTAATTATGGCATCTTTAGTTATCTTAGACCATTTGGAACAAAAAGATAAATATGCAGATTTTGATGCTATTGTAAAATTAGATGTTAAGATATCTTCACTTGTTCATGAAACGCAAAAAGAGCGTGGTACAACAGCAGGCTACCTTGGATCAAATGGTAGAAAATTTGCTAAAAGATTAGTAGCTCAACAGCAAAATACAGATAAGAAAGTTGAGCAGCTACAAGCGTATATTAAAGAGAGTGGTGTTGAAGAAATTTTACTTGCTGATGTTAAAGAGGAGTTAGATAGGGCAATGCAGCAACTTCATAAGATAGCAACCATTCGTTCAGAAGTACTTTCACTTTCCATTGATGCAAAAAAAGCTATCGCTTACTATACAAATATGAATAAACTCTTTTTAAATTTTATTGCAAAGACTTCCAAACAGGCTGCTGATGCAGAGTTAACTTACCAAACATTAGCGTATTATAATTTCTTAAACTCTAAAGAGAGAGCAGGGATAGAACGTGCGATAGGTAGTGCTACTTTTGCAAATGATAAATTTGCAAAAGGTGTTAAATCAAAACTTGAATCTTTAATATCAGAACAAAATTCTTATATGGAGAGCTTTGATATTTTAGCGACTCAACAAAATATTGACTATAAACAAACTACACTTCAAAACAAAGCAGTTGATGAAGTAGATAGAATGAGAAGTCTGCTTTCTGGTGCAAAAGAGATAGGTGGTTTTGGTGTTGATGCTTCTTACTGGTTTAAAGAGATGACTCAAAAAATCAACTTAATGAAAAAAGTTGAAGATTATATGGTTGAAAATCTCCATGCTACAACCCAAAAAGGTCAAGAAGCTATTGATCTCTCAGTTAGTATAGCTAATCTTTTACATGAGACGCAAAAAGAGCGAGGAATGACAGCAGGGTATCTTGGGTCTAAAGGGAAGAAATTTAAAATTGAGATACAAAAACAGAGAATCAAAACACTCCAGAGAAAAGAGGAACTTCTACGTGAATTACAGAAGATTCAAACTTCTAACTATACCAATTCATTTAAACAAAATATGTCATCTGCTAAAGATTTACTCAAAAATATAGATAAGATAAGAAAAAAAGTAGATAGTTTCAATATAACGACAAAAGAGGCAATCTCATACTATACTGAATTAAATACAAAGCTCTTAAACAGCGTAGCCGCACTCTCACATAACCTTAAATCAAACAAAGCAACTCGAGACTTGATTGCATTTTATAATTTCTTGATGGCAAAAGAGAGAGCTGGCATCGAGCGAGCAGTACTTACAAATACATTTGCAAGAAATAAATTCTTACCAGGTATGAAAGAGAAGTATATTCGATTAGTAACAGAACAGGATGCTTATCTAAAAGCATTTACTGCAGTTGCTAGTAAATCATTTGTTGCGTATTATGACAAAGTACTTCGTGGCGAGATTATTGATGAGGTTAATCGTATGCGTAAAATTGCATCAGCTGCAGATACGATCGGTGGATTTAATACATCAGCTACATATTGGTTTGATACAATTAGTAAAAAGATCAATCTTTTGAAAAAAATTGATGATAAACTTAGTACGAATCTTATTAGGCTCTCAGATGAGAAGTATGAAGAGGAGACACGAGCTCTTTATATATACTCAATTGTAATTTTTATTGTAGTTCTGTTTACGACTTTCTTGTCGTATCTAATCAGTAAAGATATCTCTGCATCTGTTGAGAAGATAAGTTATGGTGTAAGACAGTTTTTAGAGTTCTTAAACCGTAATCATAATGTTATAGAAAAGATTGACCTTGATGGTACAGATGAACTGGCTCAAGTTGCTAAGATGGTCAATGAAAATACAGATACCATTAATGATGGTATAGAGAATGATATGCTTTGTGTCGGTGAAGCAATATTAACACTCAATAAAATTGAGCAGGGACACTTTAACTGTCGTGTGCAAACGCAGGCTTCAAACTCTCAGATTCAGACCTTGGCAAACACTATCAATAAGATGCTTGATACTCAATCAAAAATCATGGGGGATATTTTAAGTGGTTTGGAAAAATATTCAAACTACAACTATCTTGATCGTATTGAGCTTGACAGTAAAATAGGGGGCGAGACAAAAGCGGTCGTTGATGGGATTAATAAATTGGGTGAATCTATTACTCAAATGCTCAATGCTACATATGCAAGTTCAAATAAACTGCTTGATCAGGCAAATATCTTACAAGAACAGATGGCAACGTTGAGTGATTCAGCAGTACTACAGGCAAAACAGCTAGAAACTACAGCATCATCGGTAATGCAGATAACAGAGTCGATTGAAGATAGTTCACTTAAATCAAAAGAGATAGTAGAACAATCAAATGATATAAAATCTGTTGTTCAGATCATTACAGATATTGCAGATCAGACAAATCTACTTGCACTTAATGCTGCCATTGAAGCAGCACGCGCAGGAGAGCATGGACGTGGATTTGCAGTTGTTGCTGATGAGGTTAGAAAACTAGCTGAACGTACACAAAAATCACTTGCAGAGATAAATACAAACATTAATATTCTCACGCAGTCTATAGCAGATATTGAGGCAAGTATCAGTGGTCAGACAGAAAGTGCTGCACAGATAAATGAGGCAATTGCTGAAATTGATAGTTCAACGCAAGCAAATGCGCAAACTGCACAGGAAGTGAGTCATATAGCAGACAGTGTAAAAGAGATGTCTTCACATGCACTTGAAGATGTTGAAAAAAATCAGTTTAATAAACTTTAAAAAAGGGCTTTAACTGTTGGAAAATAGTATTGCAATTTATATCTTACTCTATATGATTTTAGAACTCTATGAGGTGCAGTGGCAAAAGGCACAGACTATTATTGGGATGTTAGCTCGAATGTATGAGCAGTATAAAAAGAGTGTCTTTCTCTTCTTAATTATGCACCCTACTTTTTATTTTGCCATCTGGTTTATGCTGGAGACGAACTATAATGGTTATGCAGTGACACTGCTTAGTTTTAAAGCAGCTGATATCATTACAAAAATGTTATTGATAAAAAAGGTCTTTATAGATGGAGATCTTGATGAGCAGATGCAGCGCTCACTCTTTACTCCTATAGGACCATATCTTCCATATATGGGTATTGTTCTCTATCCGTTTTTTATCTATATGGCTCTTGCATGAAGGTGCAATCCATTAGTCTCACACGGGAGAAGATCAAGCTTAAAACCCCTTTTATAACAGCTCTGCGTGAGGTACATTTTGCAGAGTTTATTCGTGTGAGGGTCATGTGTGACGATGGAAGCTTGGCTTATGGAGAAGCTCCTGCAACAGAAGCGATAACAGGTGAGAGTTTAGAGACTATTGAGCATGATATAGAGTCTATAAAAGATATATTTTATAGACTCTA
>Ga0256828_1000746_pt1 | contig 21280 bp, 18 predicted proteins | sample CV88metaG_FD_185993 | JGI IMG/M metagenome (GOLD analysis project Ga0256828, IMG submission 185993) | Hydrothermal vent microbial communities from East Pacific Rise, Pacific Ocean - CV88 | ecosystem: Environmental > Aquatic > Marine > Hydrothermal vents | place: Pacific Ocean: East Pacific Rise...
AGAGAGACGTTCTTAGCCAATAGTGAAAAATTATCAAACTACATCTAAATGTAGAGTGCTATAAACAAACTTATGTTATAATTGAGAAGAAGGTGTGGAAAGGTCACCGTAACCGTTCTCATTTAGATTACCCGTTAGAGGTTTAAGAGCAGTCGCCCTTTTCCCACTTCATTCTTCTACACTATAATAAGTCACAACCCAATGACCATTTTTATCTCTGCTCAACACAATAATATATCGTGTTCCATTAAACGCATTGCTAAGACTCATATACTCATTTTTTTCAGACTGATAGGGTGAACCCATTTTGATAGTGGTCGCTATATTTAAGATATTGATAGCACTTAATCGCCCCTCACACTCTTTGCCATAGTGTCTAAGAAGTATGTGCATAAAACCTTTATATTCATTCCCTTTTTTAATGAAGTATTGCTGTTGATTGATACTAAACTGTATCAACTCTCTTCGACCCATAACAAAGTCAAAAACCTTTTGCTGGTTCTCATTAAAGCTTTTTTTCTTTTGTCGTAATTTGGTTTGGATCTCACTAAACTCTTTTTTTAATTGGGCTAGTTTGGTTGCATAGAGAGACAGGTTATTTTCCATCGGTAGCCTTGTTATATTTAAATAAAGAATTATAGCTTTTTATTTTAAATATCAAAATCATCTCTCTTTGCTTCGCCTCCCAGTAAGATTGTTAAAAAGTCTAAAGAGAATTATGAGGCGTTGGAGAAGTTGGAGCGTGAGGTGGTAGATTTGTAGGGTGTTGTCCCCTGACAACACCGTTAAATGGATATTAATATGGTGTATGATTTTTATTTGAGGGTGTTGTGTACCAAAGGGCATTTCCTGTCTAGAGTAATATTGGAGTAACAGATATCCCTTATGATTTCAAAAAACAATTATAAGGACTATCCATGAAAATACACTATTCACTTCTACTCATCTCTTTGTTGGCATCTACGGCACAAAGTAGTACAACACAGCATACGCTTACCCCACCCAATGCCAAAGCAGGGGAGTGTTATGCCCGTGTGGTTATCCCTGCTCTTTATGAAGAGGTGGAGGAGAAGGTGTTGGTGAAGGAGGCAGCAACAAAGGTTACCATTGTTCCAGCACAATACACCACAGAGGAGGAGACCATTGAGGTGGTACCCGCAACGAAAGAATTTACGGTGACACCTCCAGAGTATGAGAAAAAAGCCCTTGAGGTAGAGATAAAGCCTGAAATGAAGATTTGGAAAACCTCTTTAAAGAAACATGCCCTTCCAGTAAGCCCTACGCTTTTGGCTTCTGTGGCTGCGAGTGGTGTGAACCTTAAAGGGGTAGAGGCAGGTAGCTGTTTTAAAGAGTACTATGCCCCTCGTCAGTTTAAAACATTGGATGAGAAGGTGATGGTTCGTGATGAGTATAATGAAACAAAAATTATTGAACCTACTTTTGAAGTGGTAGAAAAAGTTGTCACCCTTAAACCAGCAAGTAAAAAAAGAGTTGAGGTACCAGCAAAGTACAAAGAAGTAGAAGAGAAAATCTTGGTTGAAGCAGAAAAAACAGTATGGAAAAAGGGTAAAAACCCTGCGCAAAAGGTCTCTGGTGCCACGGGAGAGATTATGTGTTTGGTAAAAGTACCAGCAAAATATACCACGATTCATAAGCGTGTACTAGTAAGCCCAGCTACAACAAAACTTGTAGATGTTCCTGCGAAAACAAAAGTTATAAAGGTGAAAAAACTTCGTGAAGATGCTAAAGTAGAGCAGAAGGTACACCCAGCAACATTTAAGTCCATTAAGAAAGTGGTATTGGAAAAAGAGGCGAAGTTTAGATGGGTCGAAGCATCAAAGCGTGTTGAAAAACCATACCGTTATACTGGAAATCAAATCTGTCTCTATGTGGAGCCGGCAAAACATCTTAGTGTAGAGACTTCTGTAGTCAAAAGCCCTCAAAAGATTGTATCTACAACCAAAGAACCTATCAAAAAAACCATTAAAGTAGAAAAGCTTTTAACCCTTGAAGAGGAGGTACAAACACCTATAAAAGCCGAATATAAAAGTATGAAAATACGTAAAAAACGGGCAGATACACAAATTGCGTGGAGACGTATTTTATGTCAAACCAATATGACAAAAGAGGTGATTGCTTCTATTCAAACGGCACTCAATAATGCTGGATATCACGCAGGAAAGGCTGATGGTGTCTTAGGAAGAGGTACACAAAATGCCCTAAAGCAATTTCAAAAAGATCACCATCTAGCAACAGGGGGACTTACCTATGAGACTTTAGATGCGTTACATGTAAGTCGTTAGTGTTCTAACGATGCCCCTGCCTTTTGTAGGGCAATAATCCCCCCTTTTATGTTAAGTGGGGTAAATCCATGTTTTGCCAAGATACGAGAGGCGTTTATAGAACGGTTCCCACTTCTACAATAGACCAAAATAGGGGATGCTTTTAACGGCAAGAGTTTGTTGAGGTTTTGTGGCAGTTGGGAAAGAGGTATGAGTGTAGCACCTGCTAAATGCCCCTCTTTGTACTCTTGGATAGTACGAACATCTAAGAGTGCCACACTCTTCTCTTTTGAAAGACGCATCATGGCTGTTTTGGCATCAATAGAGTCAAAATTGGCAAAAATCCACCCCTTTGTATAGGCAAAATAGAGTAGCATCCCTGCCATAGCACACCAGTAGAGTATATTTGTGATAGTTGTTTGCATCGTCTCTCCTTATCTCTTATCTTCGTAATTGTAGCACTTTTTTTCTGTTTCACATAGTTACACCCCAAGAGAACAACCTCTTTAAAGCACCACTTCTCCACATACCTTTAACCCACTTTCAGTTAATATAAGAGTAATATTCTGAGAATTCTCTATATCTTGTAGAGCATTGTCAAAAGAATAAACTTTAAGGGATTAATATGACTCATGTAATTACAGAACATCCGTATTTTGGTGTATTTGTTTTATTTGCACTCACAGCTGTTGCCTTTCCAGTAACACTGTTTCTGGCAAGAAAAGTTAGTAGAAAGTTGGCAAAACTTGATACAGAAAAGCTAAAACTCACAATCTATGAGTGTGGGCCAGAAGTGACCAAGCAACCAAATACTATCTCGTCACAGTTCTACCTAATAGCGTTATTGTTTATCTTGTTTGATGTGGAAATTATCTTTATGTTCCCATGGGCAATTGACTTTAAACTACTTGGTTGGTTTGGGTTTACAGAGATGATTTTATTTATTGTACTACTTGCGATTGGTTTCGTATATGCATGGAAGAAAGGAGCACTTGAATGGCACAACATCAAGTAAATTATGCTAGCGCAGCTGGCTTACCGATAGCATTGACTTCGGTAGACAAATTGGTAAACTGGGGGCGTTCAAATTCACTTTGGCCGCTAACGTATGGTCTCGCATGTTGTGCGATTGAGATGATGGCATCGGGAGCATCAAGATATGACTTCGATAGAATGGGAACTATCTTTAGAGCCTCTCCAAGACAAGCCGATGTAATGATTTTGGCAGGAACACTCTCTAAGAAGCACTCAGAGTTTGCTAGACGTCTCTACGATCAGATGACAGAGCCTAAATGGGTGATCTCTATGGGTTCTTGTGCCAATACAGGAGGTATGTTCAATACCTACGCTACAGTACAAGGGGTAGATAGAATCATCCCTGTAGATATCTATCTTCCAGGGTGTGCGCCTAGACCAGAGACACTTCAGTATGCGTTGATGATGCTTCAAAAGAAGATTAGACGTGAGTCAGCAGATATGAATAAAAATACAAAACAAAACTTGAGGTTAGTCTAATGAGAAAATACGTACCAAAAGACAATGTACAAGGTAAATCGTACTATACAGATAGATTTTGGGTAGCCCCACGTGTTCCACGTACAGCTGTAGAAGAGGGGTCTCATTTTGCATCAGTGGTAGAGGCAATGGGTGCTTTTGTAAAAGAGGCGTATGTTGAGATTGGGCAGTTGGTTATCCATATTGATGCGACACAAAACCTTGAAGCGATGCGTCTCCTTAAAGAGCAGTGTGGCTATACACAGTGTTCAGAGCAGTCAGCTGTAGATTACTTGGCACAAGATGGAGAGTTTGAACTCTTCTATCAACTTCTTAACATTACCCAAGCTGCTAGAGTAAGAGTGGTATGTCGTATTAAAAAAGGGGAGGCTATTGAGTCTATTGTCTCTCTTTACAAGTCGGCAAACTTTGCAGAGCGTGAGATTTTTGATATGTTTGGTATCAAAATAAACAACCACCCATTCCTTAAGCGTATTATTATGCCAGATGACTGGGAAGGACACCCTCTTCTTAAGACCTATCCACTACATGGAGATGAGTTTGCTTCATGGTATGAAGTCGATAAAATCTTTGGAAAAGAGTATAGAGATATTATTGGGCCTGAAAATAGAGACCAATCTCGTATCGACAGATATGATACAAAACGTTTCTCAAGAGTAGGATATGAAGTACCGTTTGGTGCAGATATCTCTGAGGGTGAGAAAGAGAATCCAATTGAATATAGTGAAACTGTATTGGTTGATTATAATAAAGATGCCGGTAAAGAGCTGGCTGAAAGAAAGTAGGGAGAAGAGATGCAACAACCGAATAAATTAAGTCCATTTTTTGAAAACCTCAATTTTGAGCGTGATGACAATACTATGGTTATCAACTTTGGTCCTCAGCACCCTTCAGCACACGGTCAGTTAAGACTTGTACTTGAACTTGATGGTGAGCAGGTAGTCAAAGCCTATCCAGATATTGGGTACCTACACCGTGGTGTAGAGAAGATGGCTGAAAATATGACCTACAATGAGTTCTTACCAACCACCGATAGACTTGACTATATCGCCTCTACTTCAAACAACTACGCCTATGCGTTGGCTGTAGAGAAACTTCTTGGTATTGAAGCACCAAGACGTGCACAGGTGATTAGAACAATGCTTCTTGAGTTAAACCGTATTATCTCTCACCTCTTCTTCATCGCAACCCATGCGCTTGATGTTGGTGCGATGTCAGTATTCCTCTATGCGTTCCGTGAGCGTGAGTTTGCCATGGACTTAATGGAAGACTACTGTGGAGCAAGATTGACACACTCTGCTGTACGTATTGGAGGGGTTCCTTTAGATTTACCAGCAGGTTGGATTGAAAACCTTGTACAGTTCTGTGCAAAAGTAGAACATGAGATTGAGCATACTTATGAGGCACTTCTTACAGAGAACCGTATCTGGAAAATGCGTCTTGAAGATGTAGGGGTTATCTCTGCTGAAGATGCGCTCTCTTGGGGATGTACAGGGCCTATGCTAAGAGGAAGTGGTGTCAAATGGGATATCCGTAAAGAGGAGCCGTATGAGCTCTACTCTGAACTTGATTTTGACATTCCAGTGAGTGACAGATGTGACTCTTACGGACGTTATAGACTCTATATGGCTGAGATGCATGAATCAATCAAGATCTTACGTCAACTTATGCCAATGTATAGTAAGACTGAGCCACAGCTTATGGCACATGCGCCACAATATATCTCTGCGCCAAAAGAGGAGATTATGACACAAAACTATGCGTTGATGCAGCACTTTGTACTCGTAACGCAAGGGATGAGACCACCAAAAGGTGAAGTCTATGTAGCAACAGAGTCACCAAAAGGTGAGCTTGGATTCTACATTAAGTCAGAGGGAGAACCGTATGCTTACAGACTTAAATGTAGAGCACCAAGTTTCTTCCATACAGGATTGCTTCAAGATTTACTTGTAGGAACCTATATTGCAGATGTTGTTACCATTATTGGTACTACAAACATTGTATTTGGAGAGGTGGATAGATAATGAAAAGATATGATTTAAGACACTTAAAAGATGACTTCTATGGAAGAATGCAAGAGCTTATTGAGCAGGGCTTAAAAGTAGGAGAGGTAGGTATCTTCCTCTTTGAAGTAGGTGACTTCTCACATATTCAAAAATCTGCCGATTTTGTAAGAGAGTTAGGGCACGATTTGATGAACTCTCTTAAGTTCAACGAAGTAGATTGGACTATTGTGGTTAAAAAAGTAGATGATGCGACAAGACAATCTCGTACAGAAGCTGTAGAGAAAGCACGTCTTGAGGCTGAAGCAAAAGCAAAAGAGGCTGAGAAGTTGGCACAAGAGAAGGCAGAGGCTGAAGCAAAGTTGAAAGCCAAAGCTGAGGAAGAAGCGAAGATTGAAGCTCAAAAAGCTGAGGCTGAGGCAAAAGCAAAAGCTGAAGAAGAGGCGAAGAGAGCCGAAGAAGAAGCCAAAGCAAAAGAAGCAGAAGAGAAAGCAAAAGTAGAGGCGAAAGCCAAAGCTGAAAAAAGCGTCGAGAAACCTGTAAAAAAAGCTTCTACAAAAAAAGCTAAAAAATCAAAGGCTAAATAATGGCACGCGTTGTATTCTCTACTTGGAGAGATGAGTTTATCGATAACCGAGGTAAACTCTCCAATGAGTGGAGTGAATCAGGGTTTAAACTACCTGAAACTTACCATGGTGAGAGAACTTCAAAAGCATTTATTGGTTGGGATGGCGTAGCCATTTTCGATGAAGATATTGATGCTGTGAAGTTAGCAACACGATATGCTGCGCAGTACCAAGAGTACTCTGAAGCGTGTGGACGTTGTACCCCTGGTAGATGGGGAGGGAGAATCCTCTATGATTTACTCGATAAAATTGCACGTGGAGAGGGAAGCCATGATGATGTGGTGCATCTTAAAGAGATAGCCAAAACAATGATGACTACCTCAAAATGTGAGATAGGAAAAACTGTTCCTAAGCCGATTTTAGATTTGATAGAACATTATAGTGAACAGTTTAATACCTGTATTGATGCGCAAGTGGCTTCAAAATATTATAGTGATGATACAACAGACTATATTGCCAAAGTAACAGCACCTTGTACCGATATGTGTCCAGCAAGTGTCGATATTCCTGCCTATATTGAGGGTGTAAGAGATATGATTTTTACAGACTCATTGGCAGCGACTAGACAAACCATGCCATTGGCACATACCTGTGGGCGTGTCTTTCCTCACCCTTGTGAAGATGCGTGTCGTCGTACCAATCTAGATGAGCCTATCTCTATTATGGAGCTAAAGCGTCTAGGTGCTGACTATGAGACAGACCATGAGTTACCATGGCTACATCCAGTAGAGCCAAAACCTCTTAGAAAAGATGGTAAAAAAGTAGCAATTATTGGTGCTGGACCTGCTGGACTTACGGCAGCATACTACTTAGCACTTGAAGGGATCGAATCTCACATTTTTGAGGAACTTCCTGTCAATGGTGGAGAGGTCGCTGTGGGTGTGCCTGAGTATCGTATGCCTATTGGAAAGTACCAAAAAGATATTGACTTAGTACTAGAGATGGAAGCTGTAAGCATCACAAACAATTGTAGAGTGGATGCCAAGAAGTTAAAAGAGATTGAAGCTGAGTATGACGCAACCCTTCTTGGGTTTGGTGCGAGACTCTCTAAAAAAGTACGTGCTGCCAATGAGAACCCAAAAATGGGTGGTTATTGGGGTGCTATCGATATGCTTGACAAGGTAAATCTCTGGAACAAATATGGCATTGGAAGTCCAGCTTCTAACGAACTCAAAGATAAGGTAGTTGTCTGTGTTGGTGGTGGATTTACCTCTATGGATGTGGTACGTTGTTCCATTCGTGAAGGGGCAAAAAAGGTGATTATGCTCTACCGTCGTGATGAAAAGACGATTATTAGAAATACCACCTATGAAGAGTACCATGAAGCAGTAGAAGAGGGTGTAGAGTTTATCTTCCATTCAGCCATTGAAGAGATTTTTGATGATGGAGAGAAGATTACCAAGCTTAAAGTCAACCGTTTTGAGCTTGTTCCCGATCCAAATGGTGGACGTGCACAACTTGTAAAGATTGAGGATGGTGACTTTGAGATTGAGTGTGACTACCTGATTCCTGCTGTTTCACAAGCATTAGATACACAAATCTTACCAGAGGAGTGGAACATAGAGATGACTTCATGGAACTCCATCTTGACCAATGGAAAAGATTATATGAGTTCTAAAGAGGGTGTTTTCGCTGCTGGTGACTGTGAGTATGGACCAATGACCATTGTCAATGCCGTAGGACAAGCCAGACGCGCAGCCTCGGTAATTAGTCGCTATATCTATACAGGTGAACGTACCTTAACAGATGATGAGATTATGGAAGATCACCTTAATCGTCTTAAAGTCTATGACAAAAATGAGAAGATTACAGGGTGGATGCCAGGATTGCCTCGTGCTGTGAGTGAAAAACTTGAAGTAGATGAGCGTAAAACCAATAACAAAGAGGTCAACCTAGGCTTTACAGGTGAAGAAGCACTTGCTGAAGCAGAGCGTTGTATGCGTTGTTATTATATCTCAATGGTGGCGGTGTAAGATGGGTAAACACAATTCTATAAATAGTGGAAAGTCAATTAGCGTTACCATTAATGGTCAAACCTATGAGAGTACCTTTGGTAAAACCATCTTAGAGATTGCCAGAGAGAACGATATCTACATTCCAACCATGTGTTACCTTACGAAGGTACAGTCCATTGGGGCGTGTCGTATGTGTGTGGTAGAGGTAGAAGGTGTAGAGGGGATGATTCTCTCATGTCAAGAGAAGGCAACCGATGGTGCTGTCATTGAGACCTCTACACAGAGCTTAGAGCAAGAGCGTCAAAACATTATGAAACTCTACAATGTAAACCACCCTTTAGAGTGTGGGGTATGTGACAAGAGTGGAGAGTGTGAACTTCAAAATAAAACCATGGAGTTTGGCGTAGAGGCGCAAGGCTTTACAGCAAGAGATCAACATAGACCTGTAGAAAATTGGGGACATGTCTCTTACGATCCTTCACTCTGTATTATGTGTGAGAAGTGTGTACGCGTCTCTACGGAGATTACAGGTGATGAAGCACTTAAAGTGAAGTTTGGTGGGTATGGTTCAACCATTATAAACACTAAAAAAGAGCAAAATTATGCCTCATTGGGTGAAGCAGCCGCTGTCTGTCCAGTAGGAGCATTGGTAAGTACAGCATTTAAGTACACAGCCAATGCTTGGGAGCTTAGTAAAGTACCCTCTTCATGTACTCACTGTTCAGCAGGGTGTCAACTTCACTATGAGGTGAAAAATGAGCGTATCTATCGTGTGACAAACAATGCTGAGTTTAGTAACCTCTGTGGTGCGGGACGCTATGGTAGCAGTTATGCCAATGAGGGGGTAACAAAAGATAAAGAGGCGTTCAACAAAGCACTCTTAGCCTTTAAAGAGGCAGATACTCTCTTGTTCTCCTCACATATCTCCAATGAAGAGGCATATATCTTACAGCGTCTTAAAGAGAAGCTAGGATTTAAGCTTGTCTCTCCGGAAGCAAGAGCCTACCAGCAGTTTATGAAAGCCTACGCAGAGGTAACTGGAGAGACACTTTATAGTGGTTCACTCAAAACATTGAGTGAGTCTCAAGCGATTATTGTCTTAGGAACACGTATCAACAATGATGCCCCAAGCGTGAAGTACCATATCAATATGGCAAGTAAGTGGCAAAGGGCAAGGGTTGCCTATATGCACCCTATTGAAGATAGTGAAATACAAAATATTGTTACACAGTTTTTAAAGTATGAAGCAGGTACAGAAGAGGGTGTTGCTGCCCTTTTAGCCTCTACTTTATTGACCGAAGCATCACTCCCTGAAGAGGTACGTCACTTCTTGGAAGATTTAGATATTGGTAACCTAAGCGCAGAGAGCAATATTGGGGAAGAGGAGTTAGAGTTTTTACGTAAGTCATTGCTGAAAAAATCAGGCTTCTCTTTGGTGGTAGGAAGCGATCTCTACACCCACCCAAGAGCAAAACAGATTGCCAAGCTCATTGCCCTTTTGGAGATGTATGGAAACTTTAATGTTATCTGTATCCCTCCAGCAGGCAATACCCTTGGTATCTCTTTACTCTGTGACCTAGATGAGGCTGTAGAGGGGAAAAGTGTAGGGTACCATGCCAAAGCAGACTTTACCCTCTCCTCTTTAGGAGATGGTGATCTTGATATGCCAGCGATGACACAGCAAGAGGGGACTTTTACTACCATAGACAAATGTGTAGTCCCTATGAATGCCGCACTCCCGTATGGAGGTTATATCTTAAACGATATTGCCAACGCACTAGGGCTTCATGCTGCGTATACGATTGATTATACAAAGTCTTTACCTAAAGAGAAGGGCTTTAAATCGGTAGAGTTTGATGCACTTCCTGACTATTTCGATAGTGTAGGAAATGCGCATAGAGGGTACCTTCTTACTTCACAAAAAGTGCAGATACAACAGCACTTTGAAGAGGTAGAAGAGAGTGAATGTTTTGATGGTGCTGTGGTCTATGTATGTAATCCAACAGATCAGTTTTCACCATGGACAGCCAAGTCAGAACTTCTTAAAGATGAACCTATATTATGGGGATCTTTACAATTTGCAGCTATAACCAAGTTGCAAGAGAATGATAAGATTAGCTATACCATAGATGGTATTCAACGCACAAGTGTGTTTAAGATTGATACATCTATGAAAGGAACCATTGCATTAACCCCTACGTTTGATATGGGATTAAGTAGTGCTTTGCTATCCTCTTATAGATTTAGCAGGTTAGATTTTGAAAGGGCAGGACAATAATATGAGCAGAGTCAATATTAAGATTGATGGTAAAGAATTTGCAGTCAAAGAGGGTGAGTATATCCTCAATGCTGCACGTGCCAACGATGTTTTTATTCCGGCAATATGTTACCTTACACGATGTTCGCCAACATTGGCATGTCGTATCTGTTTGGTAGAAGCGGATGGAAAACAAGTATATGCATGTAATGCAAAAGTAAAAGAGGGTATGGAGATTACGGTAGATACACCCAATATTCTCCAAGAGCGTAGAGCCATTATGGAAGTCTATGATGTCAATCACCCTCTTCAGTGTGGTGTGTGTGACAAATCAGGAGAGTGTGAACTACAAAACTACACCTTAGAGTTAGGAGTAGATTCACAATCTTACATGATTCCAGATACCAAAAGAGAGACTAAAAATTGGTCATCAGTACTTCACTATGATGCTGGGCTTTGTATTGTGTGTGAGCGTTGTACCACTGTCTGTAAAGATATGATTGGTGATGCGGCTATCTCGACAACAAAACGTGGAGGTGCAGCACTCGATAAGGGACTCAAAGAGAGTATGCCTAAAGATGCTTACGCAATGTGGAACAAGTTACAAAAATCTGTTATTGCCCCAAGTAATGGTACAGAGTTTACAGATTGTTCCGATTGTGGAGAGTGTGCAGCTGTCTGTCCAGTGGGGGCATTGGTGAGTCGTGACTTCCAATATACCTCAAATGCGTGGGATTTAAAACGTATTCCAGCAACGTGTGCGCATTGTAGTAGTGGATGTCAAATCTACTATGAGACAAAACCAGCCTCTATTGAAGACAGAGAAGAGAAGATCTTCCGTGTAACCAATGAGTGGAACTATGTCTCTTTATGTGGTGCGGGACGTTTTGGATATGACTTTGAGAATCGTGTTGAAGGGAAAGATGAAAAAGCCTTTGCTTTAGCACTTGAAGCCTTTAAGAGAGCCAAAACAATTCGTTTCAACTCTGTCATTACCAATGAAGAGGCGTTGATGCTTCAAACCCTTAAAGAGAAGATGGGTGTGAAGCTTATTAATCCAGACGCAAGAGCGTTCCAGAAGTTCCTTGAAGCGTACAAAGAGGCAGCAGGACAATCACTCTACAGCTATGACTTTAAAGAGGTGATGGCAACAGATTTTGTGATGAGTGTAGGAACATCGTTACGAAACGATAACCCAAATGCGCGTTATGCCTTTAACAATGTGCAAAAGATGAACAAGGGTGCTGGACTCTACTTCCACCCAGTAGGTGACAACCTTGTTCCTACTTTTGGTAAGAGTGTAGAGGTATTTACCCATAAAGTAGGTCAAGAAGAGGCAGCCCTCTATCTTATTTTAGATCTATTTGCTGATGCCGATAAGTTACCTAAAGAGGTACAAGAGTATTTAGCAAGCTTTAAGTCTCAAACAACAAAAACCATTAAAGAGAAGGTGATGAAGTCTGTCACTCAAACTGTGGTAGATGAAGAGACTGGTGAGAGCAAAGAGGTAACGAAAAAAGTACCAGAGATGGTAGAAAAAGAGATTACCGTAGAGACAAATGGGTTGGTTGAACTTCTTGGAAAAGAGAGTGATGCTTTTGCTACAACCTTTGAGAAGATGATGAAGAAGAAAGAGTCTTTCTCTCTCATTGTAGGAGAGGATCTCTACTTCCACCCAAATGCTGAAAATATTGCTAAGCTCATTGCCCTTATTGAGCAGACAAGTAGTGTACGTGTTGCGATGATTCCACCAAAGACAAACTCTTTGGGTGTAGCACTTATTTGTGCATTAGATGATGTCGCAGAAGGGTACACTGTTGGATACAATGAAAATGGTGACTTTAGACTCTCTGCCCTAGGTGATGGAGATCTTGATATGCCAGCGATGAACCAACAAGAGGGTACATTGACCAATATGCATAAAAGAGTAACCCCTACCAACGCAGCCCTTGAGTATCGTGGATATGAACTAAACGATATTATGAAAGCATTGGTAGATGCTCCAGCAGAGACAATTGATTGGACCCAAAAACTACCAACCCATAAAGGTTTCCAAGCTGTTGACTTCGATAGTCTTCCAAATGGCTACCTTAATGATGGTACAGAAAATAGAGGATATACCTTAACTATGACTACCCAAGAGGTAGCTATGGCAGAGGTAGCACCTATGGATGATAAGGCACTACTTGATGGTGAAATTGTCTACCGTTGTAATCCACAACGACAATTCAATGACTTTAGTGATAAAGCCCATGAAATCTTTGAAGCCTTTGGACTCTATGCGAGTCCAGCAAAAGCAGAGAGCCTTGGTGAAAAAGTGGAAGTTGACTTTGGAGAGAGAAAAATTACCGTAGATGTTATCGTCGATGATAGAATGGATGGTGAGATTGTGGCACTGAGTGACTTTAAGAGTGCACAAGATGTCTATGGTCTCTTTGGTGAGTCTCGCTATAAAACAGTAACAATGAGAAAGGTGTAATATGGAAACAACACTCGCAGAAAATTTACCAGAAGTGGGTGCATTGGGTGTGATGATTAAAGCTATTATGATTTTAGCTATCATCTCAGCTATTGCTGGTTTTGGTACGTTTATTGAAAGAAAAGTACTTGCATTTATGCAAAGAAGACTTGGACCTATGCACGTAGGTCCTTATGGTTTACTACAACTAGCAGCCGATGGGATTAAACTCTTTACAAAAGAGGATATCATTCCTCAAAATGCCAATAAGTTTATCTTTATGATTGCACCAATTATTACAGCAGCTACAGCCTTTATCGCTTTGGCTGCTGTACCAGTCTTCCCAGACTTTACAATTCCAAGTTGGATTCCACTCTTGGGAGGAACTTTTGTTCCTTCTATTGCAGCTGATCTTAATATTGGTATTTTGTTTGTTCTTGGAATGATGGCTTCAGGGCTCTATGGACCACTACTTGCTGGTATGTCACAAGCCAATAAATGGGGTATTATTGGGGCAGCAAGAACAGCTGTACAGTTTCTAAGTTATGAGGTTGTTACAGGACTCTCTATCTTGGCACCTATTATGTTGGTTGGTTCTCTCTCATTTGTAGATTTTAACAACCATCAAGCAGCAGGTGTTAGCTCATGGCTTATCTGGCAACAACCCGTTGCGTTTGTACTTTTCCTTATTGCTGGATTTGCTGAGACAAACAGAACACCGTTTGACCTTCTTGAGCATGAAGCAGAGGTTGTCTCTGGGTATGCGACAGAGTACTCAGGTATGAGATGGGGTATGTTCTTTATTGGTGAGTATGCCAATATGATTACCATCTCTATTATTGCTGCGATTGTCTTCCTTGGTGGATACAGTGAAGGAAGTTTAGGTTGGTTAACCATTATCTTGAAAGTTGGATTCTTCTTCTTCTTGATGTTATGGGTAAGAGCAGCGTGGCCACACGTAAGACCAGATCAGTTGATGTGGCTCTGTTGGAAAGTCTTAATGCCAATTGCAGTAGTCAATGTTGTGATTACTGGTATTGTGATGATGGTGTAAGGAGAAAAGATGGGTTTAGAACAATTTAAAAATAGAAATGTAGGGGTACAAAACTATAAAGTACTTGACGTTGGTGAGACACCAAAAGATGGTATGGCACAGTTTAAACAGGTACTGAAAAGAACGTTTAAAGGTGAACTTTTTGTAGGGCTATGGGTGGTAATGCGTATTAAAATCCAAGCACTCTTTATGGGAGATATGCATACAGTAAAATATCCGTTTGAAAAGATGCCAATCTCTCCAAGATATAGAGCAATTCACGATATGTTAAGACTACTTGAGAGTGGAAACTATCGTTGTATTGGATGTGGACTTTGTGAGAAGATTTGTATCTCTAACTGTATTACAATGAATACCCGTTACGATGAAAATCAACGTAAAGAGGTGAGTGAATATACGATTAACTTTGGTCGTTGTATCTTCTGTGGGTATTGTGCAGAGGTATGTCCAGAGTTGGCAATTGTTCATGGACAAAGATATGAGACAGCATCAGAACAAAGAGCAAGTTTTTCTCTCTTTGAAGATATGTTAACTCCTATTGACAAGCTTAACTTACAGCAAGAGTATGATGGATTTGGTGCCGTCTCTCCAGATGCTGATGATAAGATTAAACAAACACCATTAGCGTATTAAGAGGAGAAAAGTATGTATGAATTGATAGCCTTTTACCTATTTTCGGCTTTAACAATAGGACTTTTTCTTGTAACAGTACTGAGTAAAAATGTACTGTATGCTATGACATCATTGGCATCGGGAATGGTATTGATTTCAGGATTTTTCTTTATCTTGGGAGCAGACTTTCTTGGTGTAGTACAACTCATTGTATATGTAGGGGCTGTAATGGCACTCTACTCATTTGCTATGATGTTCTTTGATGCGACAAGAGACATTAAAGAGAAAAATACCAATTCGGCATTGGTATTTGTTTTAGGAGGATTGAGTGCGTTAGTGTTGGTTTTAATCTTCGCAGCACCTATCCACTCAGATGCGATTACAGCACTCTACCCTATGCATGAGGGTGTAGGAAATGCGCAAGATGTGGGAATTGTACTTTTTACAAAGTATTTAGTACCGTTTGAGGTAGCAGCAGTGATGCTACTTGTTGCAATGATTGCAGGAATTATTCTTGCAGGTAAAAAAATGGATCAGAGTCTTACTGAAAATACCAGTGCAGATGATGAAATCTTGACACCAAAGGATGAAAAATGATAGGTTTAACACATTACCTTATCGTCTCAGCACTTATCTTCTCTGTAGGATTGGTAGGGGTGCTTAGAAGAAGAAATCTTTTAATGCTTTTCTTCGCAACAGAGGTGATGCTTAATGCAGTCAATATCGCATTTGCAGCAATCTCACACTACTACAACGATTTAACAGGTCAAATGTTTGCTTTCTTTGTCATCGCAATTGCTGCTTCAGAGGTAGCCGTAGGACTTGGTATTTTGATTGTACTCTATAAAAAACACGGAAGCCTTGATCTTGATGATCTAGCGAATATGAGGGGGTAATGATGGAGAATTTAATATATATTGCACTCTTTGCACCGTTTGTAAGTTCAATGTTCTCAGCACTATTTGGTATGAGTCCAAGACAAACATTTGTAGGTATTGTTGCTTCAAGTTTACTCTTTATTGCGTTTGCCTCTTCAGCAACATTGGCATACCACGTCTATACGACAGGGCATGGACTTCATGTGACTATGATGGATTGGATCTCAGCAGGTGATCTACATATTCCATTTGGGTTTGTGGTAGATCAAGTCTCTGTAACTATGATGACTGTGGTTACTTTGGTATCAACCATTGTACATATCTACTCTATTGGATATATGGATCACGATAAGAGTTTTAACAGATTCTTCTCATACCTTTCAGCATTCGTATTCTCAATGATGATTCTTGTAATGTCAGATAACTTTGCTGGACTCTTTATTGGTTGGGAAGGGGTTGGTGTCTGTTCTTGGTTACTTATTGGATTTTGGTATCACAAAGCAGATGTTTCTCGCGAAGAGAATCCATCTATCTCTCCATCTTGGGCAGCAAACGAAGCATTTATTGTAAACCGTATTGCTGACCTTGGAATGCTTGTTGGACTCTTTATCCTTTACTGGAACACAGGAAGTCTTCAATATGATGTAGTCTTTGAGACACTTCCAAGTTTAAGTGGTTCAGTACTGAATGCCGCTGCTATCTTCCTCTTTATTGGGGCGATGGGTAAATCGGCACAGTTTCCACTCCATACATGGCTTACAGATGCGATGGAAGGACCTACACCAGTATCGGCACTTATTCACGCGGCAACCATGGTAACAGCAGGGGTATTCCTTGTGATTCGTGCCAACCCTCTCTTTAGTATGGAAGAGGTTGCTGGAGTAAGCTACTTTATCGCCGCACTTGGTACTTTTGTAGCCTTCTTTGCTGCCTCTATGGCACTTGTCAACAGAGACTTAAAGAGAATTATTGCCTTCTCTACCCTTTCACAGTTAGGGTATATGTTTGCTGCAGCAGGACTTGGTGCGTATTGGATTGCACTCTTCCACCTTGCTGCACACGCATTCTTTAAAGCACTTCTCTTCTTAGGAGCTGGTAACGTTATGCACGCAATGCATGATGAACTTGATATCTTTAAGATGGGTGGATTGAAAAAAGTAATGAGAGGAACCTACATCTATATGGGGCTTGCCTCTTTAGCCTTAGCAGGGATTCCATTCTTCGCAGGGTTCTTCTCAAAAGATGCTATTATTGAGACAGCATGGAATGAAGGAACGATTGTACTTTGGGCAATTCTTGTCATTACAGCTGGAATGACAGCATTCTACAGCTTTAGACAAGTCTTCTTAACCTTCCATGGAGATGAGAGATACCATGAATTTGGTATTCATCCACATGAGATGTATAAATTTGTACTCGTAGCAATGTCTCCATTGGCACTTTTAGCAATGGTAGCAGGATTTGGAATGGGGAACTTTGAACACTTTGTAACCCATCTTCTTCCTGAGTATCATATGAGTGAACATACCCACCATTTAGCAACTATCTTAGGATTGGTTGTCCTTGTATTTGCTGTGGGTGGTATTGTCTATGCCTATAAAAAATATGCAGGTGGTCTTAAGAGAGATGAAGCACTTGAAGAGAGCTTTATCTATAAGCTTCTTGCGAATCAATACTATATTCCACAATTTTATGAAGCATTTATTACAAAACCGTATGCGATGCTCTCTGAGAAGTTCTGGAAGTTTGATACAAGTGTAGTTGATGCAATTGTAGATGGAATTGCGAATTTCATTTACAGAAGTGGTGATGGTTCAAGAAAGATGCAAACGGGTAACCTTTCTAACTATCTAAATTGGATGGCCGTCGGTGGTGTATTGCTACTTGTAGTTGCAGCCCTTTCAGCGATGCTAGGATAAGGAGTAGAGATGGATAATATATTAAGTGTATTAGTATTTTTCCCAGCAATCGCAGGATTGTTAGGGTTTGTAGTAGATAAGGAGAGTGCTAGAGCCTACGGTATTACCGTAGCTGCAATGGAGTTTTTACTCTCTTTATGGTTGTGGTTTAGTTTTGATGCGAGCAATGCAGGAATGCAATTTGTAGAGATGATTCCTCTTATTCCTGATTTTGGTGTCTCTTACTATGTAGGTGTTGATGGTATCTCGTTGTTTATTATTATTATGGCAACCTTGATGACATTGATTGGTATGATGAGTATGAGTATTACTACCAATATTAAAAATATGATTGTTACCCTTCTCTTTTTGGAGATGACAATGGTAGGTGTCTTTGTGGCACTTGATGCGATTATCTTCTACCTTTTCTGGGAGCTTTCATTGGTACCAATGCTTTACATCATTGGTGCGTGGGGTGGACCACTAAGAGTCTATGCCTCTATTAAGTTTTTCCTCTATACCTTTACGGGTTCATTGGTAATGTTAGTAGGGATGCTCTTTGTAGCCTTTATCTACCATAACCTTACAGGTGTATGGAGTTTTGCTATTACCGATTGGTATGCGTTGGTCTTACCAGTAAGTTACCAGTTATGGCTCTTTGCGGCATTCTTTATTGGGTTTGCTATTAAGGTACCAATGTTCCCATTCCATACTTGGTTACCGTATGCTCACGGACAAGCACCAACCATTGGTTCGGTGATTCTAGCAGCAGTACTTCTTAAAATGGGTACTTATGGATTTGTGAGATTCTCATTGCCAATGTTCCCAGATGCATCTGTATTGATGATTACGCCAATTGCGACAATCTCAATTATTATGATTATCTATACGGCAATGGTAGCCTACGCACAAAAAGATATGAAGCAAGTGATTGCTTACTCATCTGTATCACACATGGGTATTATTATGCTTGGTATCTTTGCTATGAATGCAGAGGGTATTGGTGGTTCAGTCTTCCAAATGCTTTCACACGGTATTGTCTCAGGAGCACTCTTTATGCTTGTAGGTGTTATTTACGATAGAAGACATACAAAGCTTATGAGTGAATTTGGTGGTTTAGCATCAGTGATGCCTAAATATGCTGTTATCTTCGGGATTATGTTAATGGCGTCTGTTGGACTTCCTTTAACTATTGGGTTTGTTGGTGAGTTCCTTGTACTCCTTGGATTCTACAATGTCTCTCCAATTATGACACTTCTAGCTGGTACCTCTATTATTATTGGGGCTATCTATATGTTGGCTGTCTATAAAAAGAGTTTCTTTGGTCCTGTAACCAATGAGGCAAATAAAACACTAAAAGATTTAAATGCGAAAGAGACATGGTCACTTATCCCATTGGTTCTGATTGTAGTGTGGTTGGGAATCTATCCTAAACCAGTACTTGAGCCTATTGACAACTCAGTGAAAGCGATGTTGGCATTTATGGATGAAAAGGCAATTACCCCAGAGGCAAAAGAGATGATAAAAGTTGCAAAATCAACAAAGGAGGTTAAGTAATGTTACAGCCTATTAATGTAAGTTTGGAAAGTCTTAATCTCATTACACTCGCGCCAATGCTTTTAGCAATTGCAGGTGGTTTGATTATTTTAGTATTGGATTTAATCAACAATAAGCTACACAAGTCACTCTATGTTATGTTGACAATGCTTATTTTGGTTGTAGATTTAGGGGCTGTGCTTGGCTTAAATGTCAATGAGCGTGGTTTCTTTGATGTAATGTTAATTGATGGTATCTCTATTATCTCTCAACTTATGATTATTGTAGGGTCTATTATCTTTACACCATTGGCATTAACCTCAAAAAGATTCCATGAGTACTCTTACCCAGAGTTCTTTGCACTCTTCTTGTTTATGGTTGCTGGATTCCAGTTTATGGTAACAAGTGATAACCTTATTCTTATCTTTGTAGGGATTGAGACAGCATCATTGGCACTCTATACACTCATTGCCCTTCACAACAGAGCAAACTCTTATGAAGCAGCAGTAAAATACTTTACTATGGGTGCCTTAGCTGCTGGTTTCTACGCAATGGGTTCAGCTGTAATTTATGGTTTGACAGGAAGTATTGAACTCTATAAGGTCGCTGAAGTGATGGCAACACGTTTGAATGAAGCAGGATTGATGATTGCTATTTTGGGTGCTTCGGTACTTCTTATGACAGCATTTGCCTTTAAACTTTCACTCTTCCCGTTCCATACATGGGCACCAGATGTTTACGAGGGAGCTTCTGCGCCACTTGCTGGATATATGTCAGTTGTTCCAAAAATTGCGGCATTTGTTGTCTCTGTAAGAATCTTTGGTATGTATATTGATCTTGGTATTGAGTGGGTAAGAGATATTATCTTAGTACTCTCTGTACTTACAATGACTTTGGCCAACATTATGGCATTGGTACAAGAAGATGTGAAACGTATGCTCGCATACTCATCTATCTCTCATGCTGGTTTCATTATGGCAGCATTAGCACTAGATACCACTGAGGGAACTACAGCAATCTTCCTCTACTACGCACTCTTTATGTTTACCAACCTTGGTGCATTCTCAATGTTATGGATTTCACGCCATAAGCAAAGACGCTTTAACCAAAGATTTGACCACCCATACGAAAAATTCGCAGGGTTTATTCATATTATGCCAGTAGGTGCTGTGATTATGGGTCTCTTTATGCTTTCATTAGCAGGGGTTCCACCATTCTCAGTATTTTGGGGTAAAATCTATGTAATGCAAGCAGCAGTCAATTCAGGGTTTATCTGGTTGGCACTTGTAATGGGTGCGAACTCAGCTATCTCGGCATACTACTACTTGAAGTTGATTGTCTATATGTTCTTGAAAGAGCCTGTACAAGATGTAGATACAGTCTACTATAACCTCTCTAAGCCTCTTATGGCTGTGATTGGTATGGCAACAGTGGCAACCATAGGAGCAATCTTCTATGTACAACCACTTATCTCATATCTACACTATATGATTAGTGCGAGTGGGTACTAATTGTCTTTAAGGGGTGTGGAGAGACACCCCTTACTCTCATTGTTGTAGAAACTACAACAATATCTTTTTTAAATCTTCTAAACTTCCTCTAGTTACAGTGTTAAATTGAGACTGATTAAAGGTCTGCTGTCTCTTTGCGAGTCGTGCTGTATTGGTGGTAATCTTCTCTATCATCTCTTTTTTAGTGTAGATGCCATCAAGGTAGGCAAGCGTCTCTTTAATCCCTATGGACTTCATAGCATTTGGGGCACGGGTATAGGTTTTTTCTAAGTAGCATATCTCATCAATGAGTCCCTCTTCTACCATAAGATTTGTACGCAGAGCAATACGTTGGCGTAATGCCTCTTTCTCCCAGACAATCTGATAGATAGGAAGAGCCTCTTGAATGGTGGGCACAGGAGGGTGTGTTTGAAAGTATGTTGTGGGGGTTTGCCCTGTCTCAAGGTAGAGTTCCATTGCCTTTTCAATACGGTAGCTGTCTTGAGGTTTGATTTTAGACATATAGGCTTCATCGACTCTATAGAGAGATGCGTAAGCCTCCTGAAGGTTTTGAAGTCTCTCTTTGAGATGCTTTTTGGTAGCTTTAGAGATATGAGGCATGGGGCTTACCCCCTCTAAAAGCATCTTAAGGTAGAAGCTTGTTCCCCCTACAATAATAAGGTTTTTTCCCTCAGCTTCACACGCACGATACGCCT
>Ga0256828_1000747_pt1 | contig 21214 bp, 29 predicted proteins | sample CV88metaG_FD_185993 | JGI IMG/M metagenome (GOLD analysis project Ga0256828, IMG submission 185993) | Hydrothermal vent microbial communities from East Pacific Rise, Pacific Ocean - CV88 | ecosystem: Environmental > Aquatic > Marine > Hydrothermal vents | place: Pacific Ocean: East Pacific Rise...
TCCCTTATATTCTAAAACAAGCTAAAATTGAATCTAAAAAAGGATTAAATCAAAAAGATATAAACAAACTAAACTATACACTTAAAAACTATAAAATAGAGATAATTGGTACTAAAGATTATAAAAGTGCTGAGGTTATGAGTGGTGGGGTGGATATAAGTGAGATAAATCCTAAAACAATGGAAAGTTTGAAAGTTAAAAATCTTTATTTACTTGGTGAGATTTTAGATATAGATGGAGATAGAGGAGGGTATAATCTCCATTTTGCTTGGAGCTCAGCTATAAAGTTAGCTACGAGCCTATAAGCCAAGCTATTATTTTTTGAGCTGGTGCGAAAATATATCCACTTAAAGGGGTAAAAAGTAATGCTAAAAGGATAAACATTCCATATCTTTCTATCTTATCAAAAAACTCCCCAATACTTTTATTTCCAAAGAAATTAGCTGTATATCTTAGAGCATTTGCACCATCTAAAGGTGGAATAGGTATAAGATTAAATACCATTAAAATAATATTTATTACTATTGTGTAATATAAAGTATAAAAAATAAATACACTTACCATTGAATTTGGTTCAAAGTGTATAAAAAATGAAGCTATTAGGGCTAAAGCAAAGTTATATGCCACACCAGCTAAACTAACAGCTGTCCCAGCTAAATATCCACCATTTTTAATAACTATATACATATCTACTGGAACTGGTTTTGCCCATCCAAAAAGGATAGGAGAAGATACTCCAGCCATTTTTTGAGATAGATATAAAAATATAGGAAAAATAATAGTTCCTACAGGGTCTATATGTTTTATAGGATTGATAGATAGTCTTCCTGCATATGTAGCTGTTAAATCTCCAAAAAGTTTAGCAACCCAACCATGCATAATTTCGTGTCCAATTACTGCTATAGCTAAAGCTAAAGCCATAGCCAAAAAGTTTATAATTTCTGTTGTCATCATAGTTTTACCTTTATTAAAATATTTGTTAATGTAAAAGTTATTTTTATAATAAATTCAAAACTTAAAATAAAAATTACTATAAAAATAAATTTTTCATATTTTGATATTTTAGTATAAAATTTTTGAATTTTGTTATTTTTTATTAATTTTGTAATATCGAATGGTGGTATAGGGATTAAATTTAAAATAATTAAATATGTATTTATTATAAAAATATAGATTAAAAATAGTGTAAATAGATTTGAAGCATGATAAATATTTAAAATAATAGTTGATATTACAAATAGAGATAAATTATATATAAAAGGGGGAGCAAATTTTTTGCCCCATATTGAAATGACTAAAGAAATAATTAAAATAATTAAAGAGATATTAGTCAAGTCTTTTGTGTCCTTCTCTAATTGGATATTTTAAAATCCCTTTTCTAAGTTCATCTTCTATTTCATTGATAGTTTTTCCTACTCTATTCCATCTAATTTTGTAGTTTTTATCCCAACTCATATAAATAAACCAAGGTTTACCTACTACATGCTTATATTTAATAGGTCCCCAAAATCTACTATCAGCACTATGGTCTCTATTATCACCCATCATAAAAAACTCACCTTTACCAACAATTACAGGACCATAATTGAATACAGGAGCATTTCTTCCATCAATTTCTGTAATATCTGGATCGTGATGGATTCCTTTATGTATAGTAGAGTATGGATTTAAAATAAATTTTACTCCATTAACTTCTACAATTTGTGCTTTCATTTTTTTTGCAAATTCTTCAGTTTTTTTATCATTATTTTCAATTCTTAGATAGAATTGTTTATTTTTAACAAATAAAACATCTCCCTCTTTTGCTACACATCTTTTAACAAAATGTAGTTTTGGATTTATAGGCCATCTAAAAATAACTATATCACCTCTTTTAGGTTTAGGTCCATCTATTAAGTGGCCATTTCCTTTAAAGTCTGGAAGTAGAGGAATTTCTAACCATGGAATATGGGGAATTGGTACACCATAAGCAAATTTTTTCGCAAATAGTGCATCATGGACTAAAAGAGTGTTTTTCATACTTCCACTTGGAATTAAAAAAGCTTGTGCTACAAAAAACATAAACATTAAAACTAATACAATAGTTCCTTGCCATGTATTTGACCATTTGTAGAATTTATATAATTTTTCTTTCACTTATTTTCCTTGTAATTTTGCCGCTTTAATAGTGTTTTTTAGTAGCATTGCGATAGTCATAGGTCCTACACCACCTGGAACTGGTGTGATATAACTTGCTTTTTTTGAAACATTTTCAAAATCTACATCACCTACAATTTTACCATCTTCTGTTTTGTTGATACCAATATCTACAACAATTGCACCATCTTTTATCATATCAGCTGTAATTAAATTTCTTTTTCCAACTCCTACAATTACGATATCAGCTCTTTTTGTATGAGCTGCTAAATCTTTAGTATAAATATGACAAATATCAACTGTAGCAAATTCATTTAAAAGTAAAGCTTGCATAGGTTTACCTACAATGTTACTTGCACCTACTACACAAGCATCAAGCCCTTTTACATCAATATTATATTCTTTAAACATTTCCATAACACCTAAAGGAGTACAAGGAGCAAAACTATCAAGTCCAGCTACAAGTCTTCCTACATTATATGGATGAAAACCATCTACATCTTTTGCTGGGTCAACTGCTTCTAAAACTTTTGTAGTATCTATATGTTTTGGAAGAGGTAATTGTATTAGTAATCCGTGAATATTTGGATTTTGATTAATTCTATTGATTGTATCAAGTAGTTCTTCTTCAGAGATAGTTTCAGGAAATTCGTGAACTATACTATAAATTCCACTTGCTTTACAAGCTTTAGCTTTCATTCCAACATATACTTGACTTGCTGGGTCATTTCCTACTAAAATAACAGCAAGACCAGGTGTAATTCCTTGTTTTATTAACTCTTCAGCTTCAATTTTTACTTCTTCTTTTATTTTTTGAGATAATTTTTTTCCATCTAATATTGTCATCGATTATCCTTTTAAGTTATAATAATGAAATTTTACCATATTAAGGTGTCTAAATGAAAAAAATATTACTATTTTTCCCTTTTCTTTTGTTTGCTACAGATTTTATATCAAATTTAGAGTATGGAAAAATGCTATATGAAAACCCAAGAGGCATAGGGTGTATAAAATGTCATGGCAAAGATGCAAAAGGTAGAATAATTGCTACTTATATTGATGATAAAACAGGTGAAGTAAGAAAAATGATAGCTCCAAATATTCAAAAAATATCTTGGGTTAGATTTTACCATAGGTTAAGATTTTCTGAAATTTTAAAAAAAGGGAAATTTAAAAAGTTAAATTATTCAATTATGCCTAATTATACATATTTAGTAGATAGTGAAATTAGAGCAATATTTTTATATATTCAAAGTTTAAAGGGTAAAAAATGAATTATATTATGGTTTCAGCTCATAATGAAAAACATATTCAAAAAATAGATTTATTAGATGGTGTAATAATGTTGAATTTAGAAGATGGTGTGCCTAAAGATAAAAAGAAAATAGCCTTAGAGAATATTATAAATTATCTAAAAATATCACCTAAAAAAGATATTGTTGTAAGAGTAAATAGTTTAGATGAAAGTGGATTAGAAGAGATTATAGCATTAAATCAATTTAATATTCCCTTTAGAATCCCTAAAGTTAACTCTTTACAAGATTTAGATAGAGTATTTGATATTACTAATAATGATATCCATTTATCAATAGAAACAAAAGAGAGCTTTTTTAATATAAAAACTTTAAAACATGAAAGAATTAAAGTTTTTTATTTAGGTATATTAGATCTTTTTAATGATTTAGGATTAAACCATTCAATTATTAGTTTAGAAAACCATTTAGTTCAAAAAATAATAACAGATTTTTCTTTAAATAGTTTATATTTAGGAGTTACTCCTATTGGATTTGTATATCAACAATATAAAGATTTAGAAGGTTTTAGTAAATGGTGTGTTTTACAAAAACAGATGGGGATACAAGGAGTAGGGACTATAACACCAGCTCAGTTAAAAATAGCAAATAAAATTTTTAATATTGATATAGAATATGCTCAAATGATAGTAGAAAGATTTGAAAAGGAAGGCCCATTTACAATAGATGGATTATTTGTAGATGAGCCTATTTATAAAAATTATAAATTACTTATAAAAAGATAAAAATCTATTAAAAGCTTTTAGGTGATGTTCACTCCCTCTTTTTAGATTGGCAAATACAATTTTCATATCTGGAGTTGCATCTACCATTCTAATATCTAAATCTTTAATATCAGTTAGTTCTACAAGTCTACCAACTTCTAAAGCATCAACTTTGCTTTTTAGTCCTTTTGCGATTAGTTGTTTATATAGTTTTCTTAGTTCTGGTATTGTAAACACTCCTATATTATCTCTTACAGGGATTGGAATATTATATTTTTTTAGTAAACCTTTTATTGCATTCATATGGATTTGTTCAGATTTTTGAATATTTAAAAAAGGTCTTAATTTCCATTTATTACCTAATACAATATAGACATCTCTTGCTAATTTTTCTTCTTCATACATAAATTTTAATGCTTCTATTTGAGATTTTGTTAGATTATATTTTTTTAAATAAGTTGGTGAATTTGTTTGTTGATTGAATTGGTTTTGACATTGCCCTTTTTGCCACCCAAATAGTGATAATGCTAAAATTGTGCTTAATAAAATTTTTTTCATTTTTATTTCCTTTCTATTTTTTGTGATAAAATTATAAAAAGTTTAAGTAAATAAAAGGTAAATAATGAAAAAATTGTTATTTATATTGTTGTTTGTATATAGCAATGCCATGGGATTTCATAGATATAATGAAGTAAATATTTTAAATATTGTAATGCAATTAGACCTAACACAAGCTCAAAAAAAAGAGATTCAAACAATTATTCAAAATTGTAGAAAGTCCCCTTTAAATCGTCCAAATTTTTTAAAAGAATCATTTGTAAATGGGAAATTTGATAAAAATAAATATATTTTATTAAAAGTTAAATTTATGAAAAAAAGGATAAAAAAACAAGCTCAAATTATGGATAAAATTATAAAAGTGCTTACACCAAACCAAAAAAAAAGATTAGGAGAGATTATTGATAGAAATTTTAATGATTGAAGATGATGTGGAGTTAGCTGAAATTATTTCAGAAAATTTAGCAGAATTTGATATAAAAGTAGAAAATTTTATAAATCCATTAGATGGGATAAATAATTTAAAATCAAATATTTATGATTTAGTGATTTTAGATTTATCTTTACCTAATATAGATGGATTAGATGTAATAAAAAAAATTAGAGAAATTAGTGATATACCAATTATTATCTCTTCTGCAAGAAGTGATTTTGATGATAAAAGTATAGCTTTTAATTTTGGAGCAGATGATTATTTAGCTAAACCTTATGATATTAGAGAACTTGTATTAAGAATACAAGCACACCTAAAAAGATATAATAAACCAAAAAGTATGTTTGAGTTTGATGATGAAAATATTTATAAAAGTGGTAAAAAGTTATCTCTTACAAGAGGAGAATATTTTATATTAAAAAATTTAATTCAAAATAGAAATAAAATTGTAAAAAAAGAGAATCTTTTATTTGATTTTGATAGTGATTTAAAAACTGTTGAGGTTTTAGTAAGTAGAATTAGAAAAAAGATAGGTAGTGAATGTATAGAAACTATTCGTGGATTAGGATATAAATTTGTTTGTTAAAAAATCTATTTTTTTCTATATTCCTATAGTATTTGTATCAATATTTACTATTTTAAACTTATTATTTTTTACTATTTATAAAATAGAAAAAGATAAAAATCAAAAAGAGTTAGAAATTCGTTCAAACAAAGCTTTGAAGCTATATCAAAATTACTCTTTTTATAATATAGATTATAAACAATTTATTACTGAATTAAAGCTATTAAACTTCGAATATATAAAAGAGTTTGATCTAAAAAAATTTAAAAATAATCGCTATAAAAATTATATTTATATTCAAAACTCCTTTACTCCTTTAATTTTAAAAGATACAAAAAAGTATAATTATAATATTTGGCTTTATTTAGTGGTAGATACGATTTTGATATCAGTTTTTATTTTTTTAATAAAAAAACTATTACCCCTTAGAAAAATTGTAAAAATGATTAAAAATCCAGATGAAATATCTCAAATTCCAAATACTTTTTATGAAATTGAAGAGATTATTAAGGCTATAAATGATAGAAATCAAAAGATTAAATCATTAAATGAATCAAGAAAATTGTTTTTAAGAAATATTTTTCATGAATTATTAACACCTATTACTAAAATAAAACTTACATCAAATCTAATAAAAGATAAAAAACAAAGGATAAGAATAGATAATAGTATAAATAGATTAGAGTATGTTATAAATGAATTAAAAACTATAGAAACTTTAATTTCTGGGAATATTATTTTAAATTTAAAAAATTATTCTATTTTAGATATTATTGATAATAGTTTAGATATTAGCTTACATAAGATAGATGTTAAAATAATTGAAGAATTTAGTTTAAGAGTAGATATTGAATATTTCAGTATAGCTTTAAAAAATTTAATAGATAATAGTTATAAGTATGGTATAGAAGCTAAAATAATTGTGTTGAAAAATAAAATTATTATAGAAAATAAAGCTCCTAAACTTCCAAAAAAGTTTAATGAATACTTAAAACCTTTTAATCATTCTTATGAAAATTCAACAAAAGGGATGGGACTTGGACTTTATATTTCTAATGAAATTATAAAACTTCATAGTTTTAAACTTAAATATTGTTACAAAAATGGCAAAAATCTATTTATTGTAGAAATTTTAGACAATCTAAACTCTCAAAAAGGTGTATAATAATTAAAAAAAGGATTATACCATGTCTAAAAAGTTACTAAATGGGGTGATAAAATTTAAAGAAGACTTTTTTGATGCTCATAAAGAGATTTTTCAGGATTTGTCTTCATCTCAAAATCCACATACACTTTATATAGGGTGTAGTGATTCAAGAGTAGTTCCTGATATTATTGCTCAAACTATGCCAGGAGAGCTTTTTGTAGTGAGAAATATAGCAAATATGGTTCCACCATATGATGAAAATAGTTATTCTTTTAGATGCACAGCTTCTATTATAGAATATGCTGTAAATATGCTTGAAGTGGAAAATATTGTAATTTGTGGTCATAGTAATTGTGGAGGTTGCAAAGCACTATTTTATCCTCAAGAAAAACTTGATAAATTACCAAGTGTAAAACAATGGCTAAAACTTGGTGAAGAGATTAAACAAAGGGTTTTAGCAAAAAATTTATCTCCAGAAGAGAGAGAATTTCAAACAGAACAGTTAAATATTGTAAAACAGCTTGAAAATATTTTAACATACCCTTTTGTAGAAGAGAGAGTAAATAATGGAAAATTGAAATTATATGGATGGTATTATGTAATTGAAACTGGTGATGTATTTAATTATAATTTTGATAATATGGAGTTTGAATTGATAGAAAAAAAATAAAAAATAAGTGTTTATTTACACTTATTTTTATTTTTCCCTTTAATAATAAATCTTAATGCATTAAGTTTGATAAATCCTTCTGCATCTTTTTGGTTATATACTTCATCTTCTTCGAATGTGCAGTAGTTTGCATCAAATAAAGAGTTTGGACTTCTTCTTCCTACTACTTCTACATTTCCTTTATAAAGTTTAAGTCTTACAGTTCCATTTACATTTTTTTGAGTATTATCGATTAGTGCTTGAAGAGCTTCTCTCTCAGGTGAGAACCAAAAACCATTATAGATAAGTTCTGCATATTTAGGCATAATGCTGTCTTTTAAGTGAGCTTCTTCTCTATCAAGTGTGATACTCTCAATTGCTCTGTGAGCTTTTAGTAAGATTGTTCCACCTGGAGTTTCATAACATCCTCTACTTTTCATACCTACAAATCTATTTTCAACGATATCAATTCTTCCAATTCCGTGTTTGTTTCCATATTCATTAAGAGTTCTAAGAATTGTAGCTGGACTCATTGCACTATCATTGATTGATACAGGATCACCATTTTCAAAACCTATTTCGATATATTCTGGTTCATTTGGTGCTTTTTCTGGAGAAGTTGTCCATCTCCACATACTCTCTTCTGGCTCAGCCCATGGATCTTCTAAAATACCACCTTCATATGAGATATGAAGTAAATTTGCATCCATTGAATATGGAGATTTTTTACCATGTTTTTCGATTGGAATACCATGCTCTTCTGCATATCTTAGTAATTTTTCTCTACTATTTAAATCCCATTCTCTCCATGGAGCAATTACAGTAATATCTGGATTTAAGCTTAAGTATCCAATCTCAAATCTTACTTGGTCATTCCCTTTACCAGTTGCACCATGAGCTACTGCATCTGCTCCAACTTTTTCAGCAATTTCGATCTGTTTTTTTGCAATTAGAGGTCTTGCAATACTTGTTCCAAGTAGGTATTCTCCTTCATAAACTGTATTTGCTCTAAACATAGGAAATACATAATCTTTTACAAACTCTTCTTGGATATCTAAAATAAAAATATTTTCAGGTTTAATTCCAAGTTTGATAGCTTTTTCTCTTGCAGGTTCAACCTCTTCACCTTGTCCAATGTCCGCTGTAAAAGTTACAACTTCAGCATTATATTCATCTTGAAGCCATTTTAAAATAATACTTGTATCAAGCCCACCACTATAAGCTAATACTACTTTTTTTACATCTTTTTTAGCCATTTTTTCTCCTATATTTTTTTGTAATTATACTTTAAATTTCTCCCCTTTTTATCTAAAGATATCATAATTTGGTATAATTTAAATAAAAAAACAGATAATAAGGTTTTTAAATTGAGAATTGATAAATTTTTAAATACGGTAAATATTACAAAAAGAAGAAGTTTAGCTGAAGATATGTGTAAAAGTGGAGTAGTAAAAATAAATGATAAAGTAGCAAAACCAGCTAAAGATGTAAAAGTGGGGGATATTATTGAAATTCAATATTTAGAAAAAACAAAAAAATTTGAAGTATTAAAAATACCTACAACAAAGACAGTTCCTAAAAGTGCAAAAGATGAATATATAAAGGAGATTAAATGACTTATCAAGAAGCCCTAAATAAATTTAAATTATTATTTGAAAATAAAATGACACCACAAGAAGCTACACAGTTTTTAGTAGAGTTATATGAAAAAGGGGAAAGTGCTACTGAAATAGCTGCTGCAGCAAAAGTGATGAGAGAGCATTCAGTTAAATTACCTGTGCCTAAAGATTTACAAGAAAAACTTATAGATAATTGTGGAACAGGTGGAGATAAAAGTAACACTTTTAATATCTCAACTACAGTTTCAATTGTATTAGCAAGTGGTGGATGTTATGTAGCAAAACATGGAAATAGAAGTATTACTTCAAAAAGTGGAAGTGCAGATATGCTTGAAGCTTTAGGAGTGAATTTGAATCTAAAGCCAGCTGAACAAGTAAAAATGCTTGAAGATACTGGTTTTTGTTTTATTTTTGCACAAAATCATCACCCAGCTATGAAATATATAATGCCTATTAGAAAAAGTTTATCACATAGAACTATTTTTAATATTTTAGGACCACTTACAAATCCAGCAGGTGTCCAAAAGCAGTTAATAGGTGTATTTAGTCCAGATTATGTTCAAAAGATTATAGAAGCTTTAGTTATGCTTGATTCTAAAAGAAGTATGGTAGTTAGTAGTTTAGATGGAATGGATGAAATTAGTATAGAGAGTTTAACTAAAGCAATGTTTTTTGATGGAAAAGATACAAAAGAGATGATGATAGACCCAAGTAAATATAATCTATCAGGAAAAAAATCTAATCTAATAGGTGGTGATGCTAAAGAGAATGCAAAAATAACTCTTTCTATTTTAGATGGTGAAAAAGGGGATAAAAGAAATATAGTAGTTTTAAATAGTGCAGCTGCTTTAATGGTTGATGGTAAAGTAGATGATTTAAAAAGTGGTATAGAGATGGCTGAATATTTAATTGATAGCTCTAAAGCAAAACAAAAATTAGAAGAAATTATAAAAATTAGTAACTTATTTTAAAGGAATAAAAGATGACAAAAAGTAACATTCAAATTATAGCTGGAAAACATAGAGGTAAAAAGCTATATATGGCAGATATGGAAAAAACAAGAAGTAGTAAAAATATTTTAAAAGAATCTGTATTTAATACTCTTCAATTTGAAGTTGATGATTCAATTTGGGTTGAAGTATTTGCAGGAACGGGGAGTATAGGTTTAGAAGCACTTTCAAGAGGTGCTAAGTATGCATATTTTTTAGAAAAAGATCCTTATGCTTTTAAAGTATTAAATAAAAATATTGAAGCTTGTAGAGAAGAAGAAAATGCTGAAACTATTTTAGGAGATAGTTTTGATACTATTTGGGATGTGGTAGATAAATTAAAAAGAAATAAACAAAAAGCATTTTTTTATTTTGATCCTCCATTTGCTATTAGAGAAGGGAATGAAGAAATATATGATAAGGTGATTGATACAATTGCAAGATTACCAAAAATAAATGTAGAAAAAATTATAATTGAACATCAAACAGGAATAGATTTTCCTGAAACTATTGCAAAATATAATAAAATAAAATCAAGAAAATTTGGAAAAAGTACGGTTACTTATTATGAATAAAATTGAAGTTAGAAATGTTTCTGATTTACAAAAAGTGATAGAATGTGTAAAAAATAGTGATAAAAAGATTATTATTTTAAGTGGAACTTTAGGAAGTGGAAAAACCACTTTTGTAAAAGAGTTTACTAAAAGTATGGGAGTAGATAGTGATGTTACTTCTCCCACTTTTTCTATTCAAAATATCTATGGTAATATTTATCATTATGATTTATATAATAAAGATATTAATGAGTTTTTATCTTTAGGAATGTTAGAAGAATTCGAAAAAGATGGATACCATTTTATAGAATGGGGTGAAGATTTAGAAAACTATCTTAAACAATTTGGATTTGAATATTTAATGTTAAAAATAGAATTGAAAGATAATTTAAGGATTTTTAATTGTATACACTAAAAGCAGAAAATTTAGAAAAGATTATAAAAAAAACGAAAATTATTAAAGGTGTATCTTTAGAGATAAACTCTGGTGAAGTTGTAGGATTATTTGGTCCTAATGGAGCAGGAAAAACTACTACTTTTTATCTTATTTGTGGATTAGTATCTCCAGATGCTGGTAAAGTTTTATTAGCAGATGAAGATATTACAAACTTACCACTTCATAAAAAAGCTCAAAAGGGGATAGGTTATTTAGCTCAGGAAGCTTCTATTTTTAGAGATTTAAGTGTAGAAGATAATCTTTATTTAGCAAGTGAACTTTGTTATGGCAAAAACTCTTTAGAAGGGGAAAAAATTGTAGAGGATTTATTAGAAAAATTTAATGTTGAAAATATTAGAAAAAGAAAAGGGATAAATTTAAGTGGAGGAGAGAGAAGAAGGGTAGAGATAGCAAGATCTTTAGTTCCAAAACCTAAATTTTTATTTTTAGATGAACCTTTTGCTGGAGTTGATCCTGTGAATGTAAATGATATAAAAGAGCTTGTAAGAGTATTAAAAAAAGAAAATATTGGTGTTTTAATTACTGACCATAATGTAAAAGAAACTTTAGATATTTGTGATAGAGCATATGTATTAAAAGATGGAAATATGTTAAGTCATGGAACCCCTCAAGAGATAGTAAATGATAAAAATGTAAGAAAATATTATTTGGGAGAGGAGTTTAAGTTTTGAAATTAAAAGTTAGTAACAAAACTAAAATTTCTACTAAATTATTAGGGTTTTTAAATATTTTAAAATCATCATCTGAAGATTTAGAAGAGATGGTAAAAGATTTAGAAAAAGAAAACCCTTTTATAGATGTAAAATATAAAAAATTTATAACCTTTAGTAATTATGTTCAAAATTCAAATACAGAAATTATTGAAAATAATTTAATTGAAAATAAAAGCTTATATGAAAATTTAAAAAATCAAATAGAAACTTCAAATCTTTTTCCTACTGAAAAATCTAAAAAAATTGCTTTTAAAATTATAGAAGATATAACTAATGAGGGTTTTTTTGAGGGTAAAGAGAGTGTTATAGCTAAAGAATTAGGGGTAAGTATAAAAGATGTCAAAAAAGTTAGACAAAGATTTTATATGTTAGACCCAGCTGGAGTAGGTGCAAAAGATATAAAAGAAAGTTTCTATTTTCAATTAAATAATTTTGATGTTGATAATGAGTTATATAATCTTTTATTAGAGATGATAGAAAATTTAGAACATTTAGAAAAATTTAAAAAACATAAAAGATTTTTCGATGCTTTGGGGATTATTAAACAATTTAAAATAGTTCCAGCAATTCAATATATAGAGACAGAATATATTATCCCAGATATTATCATATTAAATAATAATAACCATTTAGAAGTGAAAATAAATGATGAATATTATCCAACAATCACAATAAAAAAAGAAGCCTATTTAGATCAATTTGCAAAGGAGAAGATTAAAGAAGCAAAAAGTTTAATTGAAGCTTTAGAGCTTAGAAAATCAACTCTTTATAAAATAGGTTTGATGATTTTAGAGTTACAATATGAATTTTTTACTGATGGTATTATTAAACCTATGAAATTACAAGATGTAGCAGATGAATTAGGATATACAACTTCTACAATATCGAGAGCTATATCAAATAAATATATTTTATCTAATAGAGGCTTAATACCTATTAAATATTTTTTCTCAAAAGCTGTAGATAATAAAATATCAAATAGAGAAATTAAAAACTATATAAAATATATTATCGAAAATGAAGATAAACAAAACCCTTTAAATGATGAGAAAATAACTAATTTAGTAAAAGAAAAATTTAATTTAGACATTGTAAGAAGAACAATTTCTAAGTATAGAGAAGAGCTAAATATTAGCACTTCTCGTCAAAGAAAAAAAGAGTATTTATTAGATTATTCTACTTCTACTTCTACTGGATCTGATTCCCAAAGTCCATGTTTTGTACAATAAGCCATTGCAGTTAATTTCATTTTTTTAGTAGGAATTACATAAAAATCTACTTCTACTTGACTTTTTTCGTTAGCTAATGTTCCTGGTGTGAAAGTAGCTTGTCCAAGTAAAGTTTCACCATTCCATAATTGAACATAAGCAATATAGTGATCGAAATCATCTGGATGAGTATATTCATTTCCTACTTTTACTTTTACTTTAAATTTTTCTCCAGCTTTTGCTTTTGCTTCGCAGTGAACAAATGGAGAGTGTCTATCAATATAATCTTTTTTAGCTTCTCTTTCTACAGTGTCAATATCTACATATCTATTAATTTTTGGCATTTTAGCTCCTTTTATTTGATTTTAAGTTTCACATTATAACACTGAAAACTTAAAATAAGATTAAATTACTCTCTTTTTAGTTTATCTTTTATTTATGATAAATGGTATAATTTTAAAAAAAAGGTTTTTGAATTGAAAAAAATAGAAATTTTCACTGATGGTAGTTGCTTAGGAAACCCTGGAAATGGTGGTTGGTGTGCAATACTTAGATATAATTCTCATGAAAAAATTTTAAGTGGCTCAGAGGCTAATACTACAAATAATAGAATGGAACTTTTAGCTGTAATAAAAGCTCTTGAGGCATTAAAACAACCTTGTGAAATAGAATTATATAGTGATAGTACTTATGTATTAAAAGGATTAAATGAATGGCTTGAAGGATGGATAAAAAAAGATTTTAAAAAAGTTAAAAATGTAGATTTGTGGAAAAGGTATATAGAAGTATCAAAACCACATAAAATTCATATAAATTGGATAAAAGGCCATTCTGGACATAAAGAGAATGAAATATGTGATAAAATAGCAAAAGAGAGAGCAAAAGAATTAGAATGATTGGTAAACTATATATATTATGGTAAAATTTTAAAAAATTTAAGAAAGGAAAATGATGAGAAACGAAAATATTCAAGAATTTTATGAGTGTTTGGGTTATGAGTTTAAAAATCAAAATTTAATAACCGAGGCACTTACACATAAAAGTTATACAAGAGAATATAATAATGAAAGATTGGAATTTTTAGGTGATGCTGTATTAGATTTGATTGTTGGTGAATTTTTATTTAATGAATTTCCAAATTCAGAAGAGGGGACTTTATCAAAACTAAGAGCAGCTCTTGTAAATGAATCATCTTTTACAAAATTAGCAAATGAGATAAGATTAGGAGAGTTTATATATATCTCTCCAGCAGAAGAGCATAATAATGGTAGATATAAACCTTCTATTTTATCAAATGCTTTTGAAGCAGTTATGGGAGCAATGTATTTAGAGGCGGGTCTTGAAAAAGTAAGGGAGATATCTTTGAAGTTAATTTTTAAAGTTTATAAAGAGATAGACCCTGATAAGTTATTAAAAGATTATAAAACAACACTACAAGAGATTACTCAAGCACATTTTGGGTGTACACCAGATTATATATTATTATCATCATCAGGTCCAGACCACAAAAAAGAGTTTGAAATAGGAGTATCTATAAATAATAAATTTTATTCAAAAGCAAAAGGACATTCTAAAAAAACAGCTCAACAAAATGCAGCAAAAGATGCTATAGAAGTTTTAAAAAAGGAATTAAATATATGAATAGTTTTGGGAAAATATTTAAATTTACAACATTTGGTGAAAGCCATGGAACTGCTATAGGTGTGATAATAGATGGTGTTCCTGCTGGACTTGAGATAGATGAAGATTTTATTCAAAGTGAAATGGATAGGAGAAAACCTGGTAAAAATAAATTTTCTACACAAAGAAAAGAAGATGATAAAATTGAGATTTTAAGTGGAGTATTTGAAGGCAAAACTACAGGAACTCCTATAGGTATTGTAATATATAATAAAAATCAAAAAAGTAAAGATTATAGTAATATAAAAGATATTTTTAGACCAGGGCATGCTGATTATACATATTGGTATAAATATGGAATTAGAGATTATAGAGGTGGTGGTAGAAGTAGTGCCAGAGAAACTGCTACAAGAGTAGCAGTAGGTGCTATAGCAAAACTTATCTTAAAACAATTAAATATTGAAATAGAGAGTGGAATTATCGAAATTGGAGGAATTAGAGCAGAAAAAGAGGATTTTGAATTTGCTAAAAATAGTGAAATTTTTGCTTTAGATAAAGATAAAGAAACTGAATGGAAAGATGCTATTGATAATGCAAGAAAATCTCATGACTCATTAGGTGGAGTTGTAAAATTAAAAATTAAAAATTTACCTATTGGATTAGGGGAACCAATTTATTATAAACTTGATAATATTTTAGCAAGTGCTATGATGAGTATAAATGCTACAAAAGGGATTTATATTGGTGATAAAGAAGCTCATAAATTAAAAGGTAGTCAAAATAATGACCCTATTAGAGAAGATGGTTTTGAGACTAATCATGCTGGTGGTATTTTAGGTGGTATTAGTGATGGAGAAGATGTTGAGATGGAAATATTTTTTAAACCAACTCCTTCTATTTTTAAATCACAAAAAACAATAGATATAAACAAAAATGAGAAAGATTTTAAATTAGAAGGAAGACATGACCCAATTGTAGCAATTAGAGGTAGTGTAGTAACTGAAGCTATGGCAGCTGTCGTTATAGTAGATATGCTTCTTTTAAATATGACAAGAACAATGAAAAATATTCTTAAAGTTTATAACTAAACTTTATATTTTTTAGCTAACTTTAAAAATTTCTTAAGAGATTTTTTCTCTTTTGGACCTATATTATATTGAATTAACTCTAAATACTCTTTTATATGTTTTTTTGAAATTCCAGTTTTTTTTGAATATTTATTTAAAATATAATTAGGGATATAAATTTTTTCTTTTAAAAATTTATTTATTAACTTTTGATATCTTTTTTTGTTTTTATTTACACAAAATGTAGCAAATACAAACGGTAGTTTATATTTTTGATACCATAATGATGCTAAATCTTTGCAATTATTTGGTTGATAATATTTTTTTAGAGCTTTATCACCTATTAAAACTTCCCCTTTTTGATTTAATATTTTTGCTAATATATTTGAAGTGTTACTTTCTATATCATCTTTTTGCTCTCCATTACAAATTAATACTGACAATACTTTTTTATTCGCTATAATACCAGCATTTAAACAGTTTTTTTGTTTAGATTTTATAGAAGATATGAATGCTGCTTCGATTATTTTTTTATCAAACATTTTATTTATTTTGGCAGGATACGACTTTTTTGTAGTATAATATTGATGTTTTTTTAAAAAAATATGAAAAGGTAGTAAATTTATATAATCAATTTGACCTAACAAAAGGAATCCTTTTATGAAAATTTATAACTATATTAAAGATGATATTTTTAATATAAATTATGAGGATAATTATACTATTTTAGATTTAGCAAGTCTATTTTTAAAAGAAGATATTAACTCAATAATTGTATTAAAAGATAAAAAACCTTTATATATAATTACAAGTAGTGATTTAATCAATTTTTGTATACACAAAGATGAAGATTTGAATTTGAAAACAATAATAGCTAAATATCCTAAAAATTTGGTATTTGTGCATAAAGATGATGATTTATATGATGCATATAAACTTATGAGAAATCAAGGTGTAGAACATTTAATTGTATTAGATGATAATAATGAATTAGTTGGTGAAGTGTATTATAATGATTTAATTACTCAATTTGTAGAATTTGCACTAAAAGATGAACTTACAGGTTTACACAATGTTAGGTTTTTAGAAAATATTATTCAAAAATATAATGGAGATGATACTTTAATAGGTGTTATTTTTATTGATATTGATGATTTTAAAAGATTTAATGATTTATATGGGCATAAAGTTGGTGATGAAGTGATACAATTTGTAGCACAGCAGATTCAAGATTCTATTAGAGAAATAGATTTTGCTTTTAGATATGGTGGTGATGAATTTATTATTATGGTATTTTCACAACCGAGAGATATTGTATTAAAAATAGCTAAAAGAATATTTGATAAAATAACTAAATTAGACTTTAAAGAATATGGTAAAATTGGTATTAGTGTAGGGGTAGCATTATATCCTGAAGACAATAAAGATTTAAAAGAAGTAATTAAATTAGCTGATAAAGAATTATATATAGCTAAAAATAGTGGAAAGGGTAAAATTGAGAGTAGTCATTAAATTTTTAGGACCTATTGCAAGAGATGATATTCAAGTAGAAATAAATAGTGTAGATGAATTAAAAAATGAGATAAAAAAATATGTATCTAAAGAATGGTTAGATTTATTAGCTGTAGCTATTAATGGGACAATAGTTACATCTTTAGATGGTATAAAAGATGGTGATGAAATCTCTCTTTTACCACCAGTATGTGGAGGATAATATGGTTGAGATATATCAAGGTGGTCTTTTAGTAGAAGATATTTTTTCAAGATGGTATAATCTAAAAAAAGGTGGTATGCTTTTAACTTTTACAGGTATTGTAAGAGATGATAATGGAGTTGATGGTCTTAGTTTTGATATTTATGAACCTATGTTAAATCAATGGTTTAAAAAATGGGAAGATAAAGTTTTAATGGCTCATAGCAAAGGTGATGTGTTAGTAGGTGAGACATCTTTTATGTGTGGAGTATATTCTAAGCATAGAGAATTTAAACTTATTGAAGATTTTGTCGAAGATTTTAAAGCAAATGCTCCTATTTGGAAATATGACTTAATAGGTGATAAAAGAGTATTTGCTATAGATAGAAGTAAAAAATTACAAAATGCAGGGATTTTATTATGAGTGATATGGAAAAATTCAAAAAAAACAAAAAAGAACTTTTAAGACATATAAAAAAACTAAATACAAAATTTGAGTATTTAAGTGAGATGTATTCTATCCCTATTAATTCTAAATTTATAGAACAAATTATGGAAAATGATATTGATGATGCTATAGATGTAATAGGGTATAGATTTTCAAAATTACAAGATAGATTAGGTAGGACTATAAAGCTATATTTAGATATTCAAGGTGAGAATATTGAAAATTTAGCAATGATGGATATTTTGCATATAGCAAGAAGTTATAAGATAGAAATTGATGATCAATTTTGGAATGATTTAAAAAAATTAAAAAATTCTGTTTTATATGAATATGATGATGATTATGAAAAAATTGCTAATACAATTAATCAAATTTATTTAAAAGTGAGAAAGCTTACAACTATTATAGATATAATAGCTGGTAGAGTGAATAAATAAGGATACTTATGGCACATATTAGTTTTGAAGAGAGTATAAAATTAATTGATAGCTTACCTATTAAACAAAGAACTAAAAAAGTTTCATTAGAAGAGAGTTTAGGATATGTATTAGCAAAAGATATTGTAGCTACTTTTAATAATCCATCAGCTCCTACATCTTCTATGGATGGTTATGCTATAAAATATAGTGATATAGATAAAGAGATTAAAATTATAGGTAGTAATCCAGCTGGTAGTTTTGATTTTGATACTCTAAAAGATGGAGAAGCGATTAAAACCTTTACTGGAAGTTTTATACCTAATGGTGCTGATACTTTAGTTCCTATTGAAAATGTAAAAGTAAATGGAGATAAATTAAAAGTTATCATAAAAGTAAATAAAGGTTTTAGTATTAGAAGTGTTGGAGAAGATTTTAGAGAAAATGAAGTTATTATTAAAAAATATACTAAAATCACTTTTGCTGAAATTGGAGTTATGGCCAGTTTAAATATTCCTATTGTAGAAGTTATTGATAAAGCTAAAGTAGCTGTTATTGCTACTGGAAGTGAGATTTTAGATTTAGGAGAGAGTGGAAATATTGCTCAAATACACTCATCAAATAACTATACTTTATCAGCTCTTGGTAGGTTTTTAGGGTATGACACTACAAATATTGGATTAGTAAGAGATAATAAAGCAGAAATTAAAACAAAAATTTTAGATGCTTTAGATGTAAATGATATTGTTGTAACTACAGGTGGAGTTAGTGTAGGTGATTTTGATTTTGTAAAAGAGATAGCTGGTGAATTTGATGTTATTTTTCATGGGGTAAATATTAAACCTGGTCAGTGGGTTATGGTAGCTAAAGTAAAAAATAAATATATTATATCTTTACCAGGATTTCCATATAGTAGTTTTGTTACATTTTTACTTTATGTAGCTCCAATAGCAAATAAAATATCAGGTTATAAAAATTTACCTATTATTAAAGCTAAATTAAGGGAAGAATTCAATAAAACAAACCCAAAAACACAATTTGTAGCAGTAAATATATCTTTTGAAGATGGTGAGTTTATTGTAGATACAATAGGTAAAAAATCAGGAAGTAGTGGTATTTTAACTAATTTAATAGATAATTATGCTTTAATGAAACTTGATGTAGGGTTTTATACACTACCAAAAGGGAGTGAAGTGGAGGTAATAATTTATAATAAAGATATAAATTATTGAAATCTCCATAATTTATATTTATTCCATAAAGCTTTTGCTTTATCATCACCATTTTGTGCGGCAAGATATAACCATTTTGCAGCTTCTTTGAAGTTTTGAGGTAAGATAGTATCATCTAAATATAGTTTACCAAGTAGATATTGAGCTTTTGTGCATCCTTCTTTTGCTGATTCTTTAAGAAGTTTTATAGCAATTTTAGGGTCTTTTAATAAATATTTACCTTCTAAGTAATATTTAGCTAATTCATATTTAGCTTCTTTCGTATTTGATAGTTTATAGTATCTAATAGCTTCATTTATATCTTTTTTTACTCCTAAACCATTTTCATACATTTTTGCTATGTAGTAGTAGCTTTTTGGAGTTTTTGCTTTTTTTAAGTATTTCATAGCTAATTTATAATCAGTATATGTTAAATGTCTTTTATAATAAGCTTCCCCTAATAAAAAATCGATTTGTTTTGTTTCTTTTTGTTGTTTTAGTAAAGTGATTGCTTTATCATAATTTTTGTTATTTAGATTTAACATGATATTATCTAAATTAGTAGCCAATAAAAGTGAACCCATAATTGGTAGAAGAAGTAGTTTTTTCATTTTTGTATCCTTTAAAATTTTTTATATTATATATATAATTTTATCACTATTTTTAAGAGTATTCAACATAATCATATATTTTTTTAAAATTATGAAAACAATATCGTCTAAACTACTTATATTTTTAGATATTTAACCTCTTATTTTGATATAAAATTCAGTTTTAGCATCATTTTGGACATGAAAGTTTATATTATGTCTATAATAAAATGAACTATAATTTACATTTATCCCTTTGGCTATAATTCCACCACCTCTATTATCTAAAATATCAAATTTAATCTCTTTACCTTTTGGAATATGTAATGTAGTGGTATGTGATATAAGTTTTTTTTCATTACCTATAGTAACTAACACTTTTGGCTTTTTAGGCAATAGATATTTATCTAAATTAGATAAAATATATTTAAATGATGGTTTAATTTCTACATTATAAATTTCAAAAAACTTTTCTATAGCTAATAGATGGATAGTTACTTTTCTTTTTAGAGAAGTTTGTTTACTACCTTCTATACAAAAAGCAGGAATATTGTGTTGTTGTAAACTATAATATGTAAGAGATTTTCTTTGTTCTTTGTGGTGTGTTGTTTTTTGGAAAGTTTTTGTATTGTTTACAGGTATATTAAATCCTTGTTTTTTTAAGCTATCACTTACAAAGTTTGCAATTTTACCAAGTTGTAAATTATTGTATTCAAACTCATCTATAACTATACATTCACCCCATTGATTTTTGTGTTTTGCATAAAACCCATATCCATCATGTAAAGACAAAATAACATCTGGTTTAAAATCATCTATAAAATTTTTTATAGAATTGATTTTATAATAATCATTATCTTTTTTGGAAATATTTGCAAATTTTCTATTCATATCCCCATTATAACCTCTTACATCTGTAAAAATAGATTCGGGATTGCTTCTTGGTAATATAGCTAAAACACCTTTTTTTATTTCAGTATCTATTAAGATATCGCTTGCTTTATAGCCACCTTCTTCATTTCCATGAATACCACCAATAATAAGTATTTTACCCCCTTTTTGTTTACCTTCTTTTATATAATATTCAAAAGGTTTAGGGGGCATAATAAAGTGATATTTGTTTT
>Ga0256828_1000748_pt1 | contig 21195 bp, 23 predicted proteins | sample CV88metaG_FD_185993 | JGI IMG/M metagenome (GOLD analysis project Ga0256828, IMG submission 185993) | Hydrothermal vent microbial communities from East Pacific Rise, Pacific Ocean - CV88 | ecosystem: Environmental > Aquatic > Marine > Hydrothermal vents | place: Pacific Ocean: East Pacific Rise...
TTTAGGTGGATTGATACTTTTTCATGGTGTTCATAAGTTAATTTATGGCATTAATGGAGTAACAGCACTTGTAACTGCTAATGGATTGCCATCAGTTGTTACTTATGGTGTTTATGTAGCTGAATTAATTGCGCCGATATTTATTATCTTAGGTTTGTATGCCCGTCTTGCAGCTATGATTTTGGCATTTAATATGATAGTTGCAATCTATCTTGCATATGGTTTTTCAGTTACTATAACAAAATATGGTGCATTGTCCTGGGAGACACCTTTTTTGTTCTTTGTCATGAGTATATTAGTTGTTTTATGTGGAGGTGGTAAGTATTCTGTAAATACAAAGTAAGACTAAGGGTGTCTTACTTTTATAGTCGAATTGAGGCTCCAGCCAATGAGTAACATACAAAGTATGACACCACCAGCAGGCAGGATATTATACGCATTTAAAAGATAAACAAGCCATAATAAAATTGCTCCAAGGGGTGTTGGTACTCCTGTGAAGTATTTATCTACCTCTCCTGCATCCGTATGAAGATTAAAATGGATGAGTCGACGAAGTCCTGAAATAACATAGTAGATACTTACAACAGCTGCTAAGATAAGCCAAAAACTATTTAGGTTTGGAGCATATGAGGCTTGAAAAATTAGAAAGACTGGAACAAGTACAAAACTTAAAAAGTCTGCAAAACTATCTAATTGTACACCAAATTCATTAGAAAGATTATATTTTCGTGCTATCTTTCCATCAAAAATATCAAAAGCTCCACCGACCCAAGCTAGAACGATAGCCAGAGTAAAGTTATTTTGTGTAATAAAATATGTAGCCATAAGGCCAGCTGTTATGTTTACAAAAGTAAAAAGGTTGGCAAGATTAAAATGTGAAGAGGGTGTCCATAAAAATTTCATAAATCAATATCCTTATATTTGTATAGAATTATAGCAAAATCAGAATGAATAGATAAAGAGAAAAAATAATTAAATATTAGATAATGATAATATTTATCATTACTAAGAGGATTATAAGTATTTATCTATTATGATTAAGTAATTAAAATAGTGTTATATTAAAATTAAAAGAAGTATATGAATAATTTATTGGATTGCCATAAGGGCTGCAAGGTAAAAGTAAAGAAAATTAATGCAGAATATAATCTAAAACAGCGTCTTATTTCATTTGGTATTATGAAAGGTGCTGCGCTTGAAGTCCTTGAACATGCACCGCGTAAAAAGACGATTGAAATTAAAGTAGGTAAAATGCGTATTGCTTTGCGTGGAGAAGAAGCTGAACTAATAGAGGTCGAAGAGCTATGAGTATAAAAGAGGTGCAAGAGACTCCTAAAGTCTGTCCGATAATTGCTAACCACATAAAAGTAGCACTTGTTGGTCAGCCCAATGTTGGTAAGAGTATGCTTATCAACTCTGTCAGTAATGCACATCTTCATGTCGGAAATTTTTCCGGTGTTACCGTTGATAAAACAGAGGTTCTTTTTGATTATAAAGATTACCATTTTACAGTAGTAGACCTTCCTGGAACCTATGCTTTTACAGACTTTACCATTGAAGAGAGAGTTACTCATAAATATCTTTGTAATGAGGATTATGATCTTATTATCAATGTAGTAGACTCTACAAATCTTGAAAAAAATCTCCAACTTACTTCAGAACTTCTTACTATGAATAAAAAGATAGTCATTGCTCTAAATATGAGTGATGAAGCCCAAAAAGAGGGAATATTTATTGATGCTGAATATATGTCTGAGCTTTTGGGTGTGCCTTGTGTAAAGGTTTCAGCTGCTGCAAAGACAGGTATTGAGGAGCTTATAGATACTGTAACAGAGGTATATGCAAAACCAAAAGTCGAACCAAAACTCATCTTTAGCGAGGCTGTTGAAGAAGAGATAGAGAAGATTGTAGATTTTTTAAAAAGACATCACTATCAGGCAAATAACTCTTATCGAAATGTGGCTATCAATCTGCTCCAAAATAAAGAAAAAACCTATAAAAAGATTTCAAAACAGGCTATATGGACAGAGTTACAACCTTTGGTTTTGGAAGCCTTACATCATATAGAACTCCATCATAATACAGATGATTTAAAGGAGGCTTTTGCTGAAGAGTATGCTGCTTTTAACCGAGGTATCATAGCTGAGGTCGTTCACTATACAAAAGAGATAGATGAGAAAAAGACACTGACTGAAAAGATAGACAATATTTTGATCCATCCGCTCTATGGTATTCCTATCTTTTTATTTTTAATGTGGGGACTTTTTCAGCTTACTTTTGTTCTTGGCGCGATGCCTATGGATATAATTGATGGTTTTTTTAGCTGGTTTGGTGGGATTGTAGGTTCTACAATCTCAAATGATGAAGTCCGTTCTCTCGTCGTTGATGGCCTTATTTCAGGTGTTGGTGCGGTTATCCTTTTTACTCCAAATATTATTATACTTTTTATTGGGATAGCACTCCTTGAGACAACAGGTTATATGTCACGAGTTGCTTTTTTATTAGATGGTTTTTTTCATAAGTTTGGACTGCACGGACAGAGTTTCATTCCTCTTGTTACAGGATTTGGATGTTCTATCCCAGCATATATGAGTGCTAGAATATTGAAAAATGACAGAGATAGACTCCTTACGCTCTTTATTATCTCTTTTATGTCTTGTGGAGCCCGTTTACCGGTTTATGTACTGTTTGCAGGAGCATTTTTTTCTGAAGCAGTTGCTGGAAATGTGCTTTTTGCTATCTACATTACTGGTGCGGCTATGGGGCTTATAGCTGCAAAAGTTTTAAAGATGACTGCTTTTAAAGGAGTAGATGAACCTTTTGTTATGGAGATGCCAAAGTATAGACTGCCTACATTGAAACTTCTTTTTCATACAGTTTGGGGTGAGACAAAGATGTATCTTAAAAAAGCGGGTACATTTATTGCAGGAGCTACTGTACTTATCTGGTTTTTAAGTAATTACCCTCATAATCTTGAGATGGAGAAAAACTATGCAAGTAAAATAGAGAGTTCTCTCTCACATCAAGAAAAAAGTATTCTTCATAACGAATTAAAGAAAAAACAGTTAGAAGAGAGCTATTTGGGTCGTATTGGAAAACTCTCCGAGCCTGTTGTTGAGCCACTTGGACTTGATTGGAAAATGGCGGTAGCGCTTGAAGCTGGTGTAGCAGCTAAAGAGGTGATAGTTTCGACTTTAGGTGTCCTCTACTCACTTGGTGATAGTGTAGATGCAACAAATCACTCTTTAAAAGAGGCTATAAGTAAAAATATTCCTTTCGCATCAGCAGTTGCTTTCATTATAATTGTAATGGTTTATCTCCCCTGTTTTGCTGCATCTATTGTCTTTACTCGTGAGGCAGGAGGGATAAAGTACTTTTTTTATCTACTGCTTTTTACTTCTGTTACAGCATATGTTTTAGCCTTTATCGGCTATAGAGTGGCATTACTCTTGGGACATTAACCCATTATTAGTTCATATTTGTTAAAATTATGTATCAAAGGAAATATAAATGCAAAAAATATTAATGATTGAAGATGATTTAGAACTTGCTGAAATACTGACAGAGTATCTTGAACAGTTTGAATTTGAAGTAATAACAGAAGATGATCCTTTTAAGGCTGTAAGCATTTTAAAACTAGAACCTTTTGATCTGGTTATTTTGGATCTTACTCTACCTGGAATGGATGGTTTGGAAGTATGTGAAGCTATTCGTGAACGTCAAGATATTCCCATTATTATTTCATCGGCACGTTCAGATGTGACGGACAAGATTAAAGCATTGGAACTTGGTGCTGACGATTATTTGCCAAAGCCATATGATCCACGTGAGCTAGAAGCACGTATTCATTCAGTTTTGCGTCGTTATGAAGCAAAAACTTCTCAAAAAGAGGAGAACAAAAGTGACTTTAAATGTGATAAATCAACAATGACTATTACTTACAAAGGACGTAATATTGATTTGACAAATGCAGAGTTTGGTATTCTTTCATATATGATTAGCAAACAGGGACTTGTTGTCTCACGTGAGGATCTTATTCACAATGTTAATGCTATTAATGAAGATTCATCAAATAAAAGTATTGATGTCATGGTAGGACGTATTAGAAATAAACTTGGAGATAAATCTCTTATCGAATCAGTACGTGGAGTAGGATACAAACTCCTTAAATAATGAAAAAACATGCAGTCTTAATTACTGTTTTATTTGCACTGATAGTATCACTTGTTAGTGTCAGTGCAACTTTTTGGGAGTTTTACAAACTTAATAAAGAACAGTATATCAACCATATTTTTACAAAATACACCGTTATTACTCAAATTTATCGTGAACATCAACAACGTCATAGCTCTGAGATTATGCTTGAAGCCAATTTAGCTGTATATGATTTAGAAGTAATCAAGAGTAAAGAAGAAAAAAGTTTTATTCTAAAACATGGAAAAATTTTAAAAAGAGAAGGATTTAAAAGCTTTAATACCTCTTTAATGATTAGTGATAAGGGAATGTATACAAAAAATACTGTTTCAAATTTGAGAGCTACAATGCTACAGTATAATCATACAATTTATTTTTATATTGAAACACCAAATGGTGAAATTCTTATTCGAGACAATGATCTAAAACCGTATAGTTATATCAATATTTTATATACATATACTATTATTTTCCTAGTAATTAGTTTCTCTTTTATTTTAGTTTTACAAAAACTCAGACCACTGATTCGTTTACGTAAAAAAATAGCAATGTATGGTGAAGGTAATATGAATGTCTCTTTTAAAACCAACTCTGAAGATGAGATAGGTTCTGTTGCTAATGAGATAGAAAAAGCAAGAGAAAAAATCAATAATATGCTTGAGTCTCGCACGCTGTTCTTGAGAAATCTTATGCATGAGCTTAAAACACCTATTGCAAAAGGGACCATCGCTACACAGATGTTGGAATCTCCCAAGCAAAGAGAGCGTTTTACATCGATCTTTAAAAGATTAGAAACACTTGTCAATGAGTTTGCGATGATAGAAGAGGTGACAAGTCTAGATGATAAAAAAGATTTTTCTGAGTATCGATTAGTAGATATCATTGATGGGGCTATCGATATGGCTATGGTAGATAGAGAGAGTGTAACTGTAAAAGTACCAGCAGATTATAAAATACATGCAAACTATAGACTCTATACTACAGCTATAAAAAATATGATAGACAATGCAATGAAATACTCAACAGATGCTCATATAACTATTGTTATAAATAAAAACAGTGAGCTCTGTTTCGAGAGTAAAGGAGAGTGCTTACAACATCCTTTGCAGTACTATATAGAACCGTTTACCAAAGACAACCCGTCTAAAAACAGTTTTGGTCTTGGTCTTTACCTTGTAGATTCTATTTTAAAAGCACATGGACAGGTTTTAGCACATGAGTATGAGAATGGTATAAACCGTTTTATCTTTGTATAAGGAATCTTAAAAGAACTCTAGTGTACACTAGTTTGATGAATAAGTTTCTTTATGTAGCTCTAGCAACTTTTTTTGCTTTCTCTTTTTTTATTTTTGGCTGGCTGAGCCACAGTGCATATATGCCAGGAAATCGGATAAAAAAGCCATCCCTCTTAGACAAGATAAAAAGAGAGAAAAAACTTAATGTTGTTTTACTTAATGCTCCGTCAACGTATTATATTGGGAGTGAAGGACCTCAAGGCTTTGAGTATGATCTGCTGAAAGCTTATGCTGATCATTTAGGTGTAGAGCTACATATTACTCCCGCGCACACGGTAAAAGAAGCACTCCGACTCAGCAAAAATCCAAATATATATATAACATCAGCCTCATTGGCAAAAACACCCAGTAGAGAAAAATTGTACCATTTTGGACCATCTTATTTTGAAGTACAAGAGGAGGTTGTTTGTAATCGGGGAATGTTAGGTAGTTCTAAGTTTCCAAGAGATGTCGAGGATTTAGAAGGTTTAAGTATTATGGTTGGGGATGATACAAGTTATGCTGAAACATTGAACAAACTAAAAGCAGATGGATTTGATATCAACTTTACAACATCATCGGAGTATTCAACAGAAGAGCTCTTAGAGATGGTTGCAAATCATAAGATTGACTGTACTGTAGCAGATTCAAATATCTATGCACTTAATTTAAAATTTTTTCCTGAGATTGCATTGGCATTTTATATCAGTGGACGTGAACAGTTAGCGTGGCTTCTTCCTAGAGATGCTAAAAAGCTTGAATCAGATATGTATGCATGGTTAAATGATTTTAATCAGCAAGGTAAGATGACACAATTAAAAGATCATTACTACTCTTATGTTCTCTTCTTTGATTATTACAATACAAAGATGTTCTATAAGCGATTAAAGACAAGACTTCCAAAATATAAAAAGTATTTTAAAGAGGCTGAAAATCGTTATACAATTCCTTGGACACTTTTAGCTTCTGTATCTTATCAAGAGTCTCATTGGAATCCAAAAGCAAAAAGTTTTACAGGAGTACGTGGATTAATGATGCTTACTCGTAATACAGCAAAACTTTTAGGAGTCAAAAATAGACTAGATCCTAAAGAGAGTATTATAGGTGGCACACGTCATCTAGATCAAATGATGAAATTTATTCCTAAAGAGGTTGAAGGAGAAAATCGACTGAAGTATGCTCTTGCCGCATATAATGTTGGTTTTGGTCATATTCAAGATGCTAGAAAGTTAGCAAAAAAATTGGGATTAAATCCAAATGTTTGGAGTGATTTGAAAATTGTATTACCACTGCTTTCTCAAAAACGTTATTATAAAACTTTAAAATATGGTTATGCTCGAGGTGCTGAACCAGTAAAATATGTGGAAGCAATCTATAACTATAAAGACATTTTAGAAAAGTATGAGAAAGAGCAGAAACTTTTAGAAGAGCAAAAAAATACGCAACTAAAAGAATCAAAGAAGGAGAATAACTCCTCTAATTAGTTATGTGATCCAAGTTCACTTAAAAAAGTTTCCATATCATATTTAACACGGTATTCTGGTGTCATGATATGAATAAGAATATCCCCAAGATCAACAACGATCCAATCTCCACTCTCATCAACATTGTTAAATGTCTCTTGTGGTTTTAGCTCTTTTTTAAGATGATCTAAAAGTGCGAGTGTATGTTTTTGTCCCAATGATGATGCGATGATAGCATAGTCTACAAAGTAATCTTTATCTCGTAGGTCAAAAACCTCAATTGCTTCTGCTTTGTTTTTATCTAAAACTTCTGTAATCTTTTCAATTCTGTTTTGCATTATGTTCCTTGTAATATTGTGCAATCTCTTTTGCACATTTTTTTGGTAATTTTGTGATGTCTAAATCTTTTCGCAGAGTAGATGAACTAACATCTATATCTACATTAAGTGTATGAAAATTATGTGGCACTTCTATATCGTCTCTTGTAACAATGATGAAAGAAACAAGCTCTTTTAACTCTTTGAATTTGTACCATTTATCGAGTGATTTTAGATTATCTGCACCTAAAACAAGATACACCTGCTCATAACTCTGTAACAAAAATTTAACGGTCTCAATTGTAGGTACTTTTCGTTTTTTTTCTACCTCAAAAGGACTGACTTCTACATTATTATAAGAGGTAAAAATTTTTTGCAACCATTTTAAACGTACTTCTGCTTTAGCGGTAAAATTCTCTTTAAAAGGATTTAAAAAAGTTGGCATTACAATGACTTTCTCAATGAATGGTAACTCTTTTAAAGCATGTACTATTCTCTCATGTCCAATATGTGGAGGATCAAAAGAACCACCATAGAGTGCTACTGTTTTTTTCTTATCCATAATTTAATATGAATTATAACTAATTTTGGATAAAATAATCCAATTTTTTACTATTAGGATATAGAATGGCACTTAAAATTGCAATTAACGGATTTGGTAGAATAGGTCGTTGTGTTGCTCGTATCGCAGCAAAGAGAGATGATGTTGAGATTGTAGCTATCAATGATATGGCTAGTATGGATATGATGCTCTATCTACTTAAAAATGATTCTGTTCATGGAACATTTAACAGTGAAGTAGAACAGGTAGATGATAAATATATCAGTATAGATGGAGAAAAAATTAGAGTCTTCTCTGATAGAGATCCAAAAAATCTTGATTTTGCCGGTTGTGGTGCAGATATGGTTTTAGAGTGTACTGGAGTTTTTTTAACACAAGAGTCAGCTCAAGTACATATTGACAATGGTGTTGAAAAAGTACTCTTTTCAGCTCCTGCAAAAGATAAAATTACGCCAACATTTGTTATGGGTGTTAATGAAGAGAAATATGATGGCCAGAGAATTGTATCAAATGCTTCATGTACAACAAACTGTCTGGGTCCTGTTGCACGTGTTTTGGATGATGCATTTGGTATTGAAAAAGGTCTTATGACAACTATTCACTCATATACAAATGATCAAAATATCCTTGATGTAAAACATTCAAAAGATAAGCGTCGTGCTCGTGCAGGTGCAATCAATATGATCCCGACAACTACAGGCGCTGCAAAAGCTATTAGTCTTGTATTACCACAACTTGAGGGTAAACTTCATGGTCAATCTGTTCGTGTTCCTACACCGGATGTTTCTATGGTTGACTTGAATGTAGTTGTAAGAAAAGGAACTACAAAAGAAGAAGTCAATGCTGCATTTAATGAAGCTGCTGCAGGACGTCTTAAAAACCTTCTACTTGTAGATAAAGATATGAGAGTTTCTCAAGACTTTGTTGGTTGTGAGTATAGCTCAATCGTTGCAGAAGATCTCACTCAAGTAATTGGAGGGGATATGGTTAAAGTGATGGCATGGTATGATAATGAGTGGGGTTACTCAATGCGTCTACTCGATATGGCTCTACACATCTCAAAATAGGAAAAAAGCTTGGAACTATTACACTTAAAAAAATTAGATCTTGAAAATAAAAAAGTCTTTATTCGTTGTGATTTTAATGTACCGATGGATGAGTTTGGAAATATCTCAGATGATAGACGTATCCGTTCGGCTATCTCTACTATAAATTATTGTCTTGATCTTGATTGTGCAGTGATACTTGCATCTCATCTGGGTCGTCCAAAAGGTGAAGTAGTTGAGAAGTACTCTTTGGCACCAGTGGCAAGAAGATTACAACAATTACTGAAACGTCATGTTGCATTGGCACCAGGTGTTGTTGATGATGCAACACTCAAAATGGCAGAAGAGTTACCACGTCATGAAGTTCTTTTACTTGAAAATTTACGTTTTGAAGTAGGAGAGACAAATGATGATGAAGAGCTTTCTCGCAAGTTAGCTTCTATGGCGGAGTTCTATGTTAATGATGCTTTTGGGGTAAGTCATAGAGCACATGCTTCTGTTCATGGTATTACTAAGTTTTTTGACAATGAGCATAAAGCTGCAGGATTTTTGCTTGAAAAAGAGATCACTTTTTTTGGAAAGCTTATTAATGAACCGGTACGTCCTTTTGCTGCTATTGTTGGTGGAAGTAAAGTTTCAGGAAAATTAGAAGCTATGGTAAACCTTTTACCTAAAGTTGACAAGATCTTTATTGGTGGAGGAATGGCATTTACATTTTTGAAACAGATGGGTTATGACATAGGTGCATCACTTGTTGAAGATGACCTTTTAGAAGAGGCACAGCATATCATGGATGAAGCTAAAAAACTTGGGGTTAAATTTTACTTGCCAGTTGATGTTATTGCAGCTGAGAAGTTTGCTGAAGATGCAGTAAGTAAGATTGTAACAGCACAAGAGATTCCTACTGGTTGGATGGGACTAGATATTGGTCCTGCAACTGTAAGACTTTATCGTGAAGCACTTAATGATGTTCAAACTGTTCTTTGGAATGGCCCTATGGGTGTTTATGAGATGGAAAAATTTGCTCGTGGTAGTTCAAAAATTGCTCACTTTGTAGCAGATAGCTATGCCACTACAGTTGTTGGTGGTGGTGATACAGCTGACCTTGTACAACGCGTGGGTGTCGATGATGAGATGAGTTTCATCTCAACTGGTGGTGGCGCATCACTAGAGTTGTTAGAGGGTAAAATATTGCCTGGTGTAGAACCGTTAATGGTAGCAAAAAGCGAAGAAAAGTAGGAGAGAGTAGATGATAATTGCAGCGAATTTAAAAACAAACTTAACACGTCATGATACAGCATCATATATAGAAGAGCTTGAAAAGTGTGCGCAAAAGAGTCGCCAACATGTTATGGTTTTTCCTGCAATTTCATCACTTGATACTTTTAACACAAAAGTAGAAGTCGGTACACAGAATGCATATCCAACAATAAATGGTGCATTTACTGGGGAGATAGGCTTAGAACAACTCAATGAGTTTGGTATTAAAACTATTCTTATTGGACATAGTGAAAGACGTCATATATTGGGGGAATCACAAGAGTTTATCGCAGAGAAATTTGAGTACTTTAAAAAAGAGGGTTTTCAAATAGTTTACTGTGTAGGTGAACCTAAAGATATTCGTGAAGCAGGACGTGATGCCATGTTAGAGTATATCAGTACACAATATGTGGGAATTGACACTTCTTATGAAAATCTGATAATTGCATATGAACCTGTCTGGGCCATAGGTACTGGATTGACTCCAACACTTGAAGATATAGAAGATATTCATAGTGAGTTAAAAAAGAGATCAACAGCACCACTCCTGTATGGTGGAAGTGTTAAGGTTACAAATGCAAAAGAGGTTTTAGCTCTTAATAATGTTGATGGTGTTTTAGTTGGTAGTGCGGCACTCTATGTTGAACATTTTTGTACAATGATAGAATATGCTGATGAACTTGAAAATAAAAATTAAGGAGAAGAAGAGATGATAATGAAAGGTAAGCGAGGTCTCATTGTAGGACTGGCAAATAATAAATCAATAGCATATGGAATTGCAAAAGCATGTCATGAACAGGGTGCTGAAATGGCATTTACATATTTAAATGATGCACTTAAAAAGAGAGTTGAACCTATTGCTAAAGATTTTGGTAGTGAATATATATATGAATTAGATGTATCTAATGAAGAGCATATGGCTGGAATCGCTGCAAAGATAGAAAAAGATTTTGGTAAGATTGATTTTCTTGTACACTCTGTAGCATTCGCTCCAAAAGAAGCACTCTCTGAACCTTTTATCAAAACTTCAAAGAAAGCATTTCAAATTGCTATGGATATCTCTGTATACTCTTTAATTGATTTAACAAACCGTTTAGAATCAGTACTTAGTGATGATGCATCTATCTTAACTCTTTCTTATCTTGGTGGACCAAAATATATAGTTAACTATAATGTAATGGGCGTTGCAAAAGCTGCTTTAGAATCAACTGTACGTTATATGGCAGTAGATCTTGGAAAAAAAGGACAACGTGTTAACGCTATCAGTGCTGGTCCGATTAAAACACTTGCTGCAGCAGGAATCGGTGACTTTAGTCAAATATTAAAATGGAATGAAACAAATGCACCACTTCGTAAAAATGTAACAATAGAGCAAGTAGGAAACTCGGCTATGTATCTACTCAGTGATTTAAGCAGTGGAGTAACTGGTGAAGTTCATTATGTAGATAATGGTTATAACATTATGGGAATGGCGATGGCTGAAACTAATGAGTCTGGAAAAACAGTACTTGCATGGGATCAAAGAGATAATAAGTAGTATCTTCGGACCTTTGGATCTCTCCAAAGGTTCTAAAGTATTTTGTTTATTTACCTATAGCTGGTAGAGATTCAAGTTTTTTTACATTTGAGTGTTTATAGTCATTTGGTTTTTCATCCATATATGCTTCTGCTTTATCAACATACTCTTGTAATGTAAAAGGTTTGTCTTTTTTCTCAACATATGTTGTTTTCTCTTTTTTTCCACTATCTTTATTTTCAACTTGTAAATTAGACTCTTGACTTGAATTATTAGTATTAGTCGAAGCAGTAGAAGAGCTTTGTCTCTCCATGTACTTATCTTGAATTTTTTTGTTTTTTTGAATAGTTGGTGTCCAGTCACTCTCTAACCAGCTATCAAGAGACTCTTGCATAATACCTTTTTTCTCTTTTGCAGCATTTGATTTACTAATACTGTTTAAAGCAGAATTCTGAGATGGAGCTGTAGGGGTAGCTGAACCACACCCACTTAAAAAACTAAGGGCTAAAACTGTCTGTGATATTATTATTAGTTGTTTCATATGGAAATTATAGCTAAAAAAAAGAGAAATCAGTCCAGATTTATGCTAAGTTAAGAAAAAATTATGCTATACTGCAGCTGAAATTTGTAAAATGATAAGGAGAATATATGAAATTTACAAAAATGAGTTTGGTAGCAGCGCTACTAATGGGTTCAAGTGCATTTGCAATTGACAATATTAAAATGAGCGGTGATGCTAAACTTTTCTACATGACTACTGATGGTACAAGTGGTTCACAAGCTATTAAAAACCTAGTATATGGAACTAACGATACAGGTTCTTTATTTTCTAAAAATGCTAGTGCTGCAGATGCTGCATTAAACTTAAACATTACAGCTGATCTTTTCAAAAACGATATGGTAGCTATTAGCGCAGGTGCTGGTTATACTGTACTTTCTACTTTAGGTTTAGAAAACAACATGGTATCTAATGTATGGGGTGGTGCACATGAAGCAACTGTAGGAACTGGTTCTACATACGGTAATGTTGTAGGTGGCGCTAAAGTTGAAAATGCTAACTGGATGAATGAAGCATGGTTAGCTGTAACTGCTGGTAAAACTACATTAAAACTTGGTCGTATGGAATTAGATACACCACTTGCATTTACTGAGACATGGTCAATTGAAAAAAATACTTTTGAAGCTGCAGTTGTTGTAAATCAAGATATCCCTGATACTACTTTAGTAGGTGCTTATGTTGGTAATGGTAATGGTAATGAAACTTTTGGACAAAACTTAAATAGTAATGTTCAAGGTCTTGGTCTTGCTGTAGGTCCAGTAGTAAATAGAAATGGTGAATTTGCTACATATGGTACTGATGGTGCATATGCATTTGGTGTTGTTAACAGCAGTGTTAAAGGTTTAACTGTTCAAGGTTGGTACTATGATGTATTAAAACTTGTTGATGCTTATTGGTTACAAGCTGATCTTGAAATGGATGGAATTATTGCTGGTGTTCAATACACTTCTGCAAAAGTAAAAGACAATGGAATGGGTGGTTTAGCTAGTGCAGATTCTGATAGTGTTTATGCAGTACAACTTGGTTATGCTATGAAAGATATGGCAACAATTAAAGTTGCTTACTCTGCAGTAAATGACAACACTCAATCAACTAGTGCAAATCTTGGTGGTGCAGGTTTCAATACTGCAACTTCAACTGGTGCATCTAAACTTTATACTGAAGCATGGTGGAACTATGGTTATGTAGTTCAAACAAATACTGAAACTATTCACGTAAGTGTTGAGTCTCCAGTAAACGGTCTTTTTGACTTAGGTGTTTACTATACAGATGCTAACCAAGGTAATACTTCTGGTGCAGTAAATCCAGCTTTTGTTGGTACTGACATGAAAGAACTTACTGTTACTGCAGGTAAAGACTTCGGTCCTTTAAATGCAACTTTAGCATATGTTTATACAAAAGCTGACGATCAAAATGTTGATCCAATTGCTGCTGCAATTAATCCAGCTACAAAAGGTAGTGCTTATAACTCTATTCAAGCTTACTTAACTGTAAACTTCTAATCTAAACTTTTTAGAGAAGAGAATCTTAACTAACTCCTTTTGGAGTTAGTTTTACTACTACAATCGCACAATATATTTTCCAACTTTCTAATCTAACTTATGTTATAATTTTTTTATGAAACTTTTTATAAAAAAAATCTCTTATATACTTTTTATGCTCCTACTGATATCAATTATCTCTTTTTTAGCTATACATGCAGCACCTAATTCTTTTTTTGGAGCAGGTGAATTAAATCCAAATATGACAAAAGAGGCTATTGCTAAGTTAAAAGCTGTTTATGGACTCGATAAGCCTCTTATGGCACAATATATTGATTGGATGAAGAATATTGTAACACTCAATTTTGGGATTTCATTTGTAAGTGGTCAAGATGTTGGTAGTGAGATACTTAAACGTTTACCTGTAACTTTATGGATGAATTTTATAGCTTTAGTTTCGGTCTTTTTTCTCTCTCTATGGCTTGGTATAAAAGCTGCAATGAAGTATGAGTCTAAGAGTGATTATGTAATTAGACAGCTCTCTTTACTTTCATTCTCTATGCCATCATTTTATCTTGCCTTACTTTTTATCATCTTTTTTTCAATTAAACTCTCTCTCTTTCCTATTGCAGGGCTACACTCAATTGAGCCTAAAGAGGGTATTGCCAATATTTTAGATATGGCATGGCACTTAACACTGCCAATTAGTGTTATGATATTTGTAGGACTTGGGAGCATGATAATCTACATTCGCTCTCTTACTTTAGAAATTTTAAAGAGTGATTATTACTATTTTGCTCGATCACGTGGATTGGGTGATAAAACTCTGTTGCGGTATTATGTACTTCCAAATCTAATGCCTCCTATCATTACCCTACTAGGACTCTCTTTGCCTGGTCTTATCGGAGGGAGTGTTATTTTAGAAACAATTTTTGGAATTGAAGGTATGGGACAGCTTTTCTATATGTCAGCACTCTCCCGTGATTATCCTATAATAATGGGAATACTTATGATAACAGCATTTTTAACATTGCTTGGAAATATGTTAGCAGATTTACTTTTGTTGAAGTTAAATCCTTATATGAGTAGGGCTTAGTAGTTAGAGGAAAATTGAATTTTCCTCTAGCTGTATTGTTTAATTAAAGAGTGCCTCTAGTGCATCAACACCATCTTTTTTCTCTTCTATCTCTCCATCTTCTCCAGTTACTGCATCTGTCTCAATTAACTCTATCTGCATACCTGTAAGCATAGAAGCTAGACGGATATTGATCCCACTTTTTCCGATTGCTTTAGATTTTTGATCACTTGGAAGAGTGATGATCGCTTTTTCATTTTCACCTTCCTCATTTTTTACAATCTCTACGTGAGAGATAATTGCTGGACTCATTACACGTGAGACAAAAAGCTCAGGAATGTTTGTGTACTCAATACAGTCGATGTTCTCACCAATGAGTTCTGCACTTACAGAGTTGATACGGACACCTTTTACACCAACAGTAGCACCTACTGCGTCCACTTGAGGGTGTGTTGAAAGAACTGCCACTTTTGCTCTCTCACCCGGGATACGAGCAGATTTTTCGATGATGACTGTACCGTCTGCGATCTCTGGAACTTCAAGCTCAAGTAAGGCCTCTAAAAATTTTGGAGATGTACGAGAGAGTTCTATCTGAATACCATGTTCTTTGTCCATATTTACACGACGAACAACAGCTTTAATATGGTCACCCACTTCGAAAACTTCACCTTTAATACGGCTTTTCATAGGAAGTACAGCACGAATCTCATCTACTTCGATGTATGTAGCGTTTTGTGCATCTACACGTGTTACACGACCACTTACAAGTGTACCTACTTTTGATTTATACTTGTTATAGACTTCATCTTCTACAAGTCTTTGAATATGGTACTCAATCTCACGGTGAAGTCCTGATGCAGCGGTTCTTCCATAGTCTTCTAAGTCATGGTCAATCTGGAGTTGATCTCCTAGCTCTACTTGATCATCATACTCTCTAGCTTCTGTTATAGAGATATATGCAGGTGCAGTCTCTTCATCTTGGAGTCTTTCATCATCATCTGCAACAACAGTAATTGTCTGGATTATTTTGATGTTTTTTGTATCTTCGTCAACTATCGCTTCAAAAGCATAGTGTGGGTTAATAACTCTCTTTGCTGTTTGGATGAATGCAGTTTTGAGTGCTTCTAAAACTTTTTCAGGTTGTAAGCCTTTTTCATGGCCTATTGCTTCTGCAATATCTAATATTTTTTCCATAATTTATTTCCTTAAATTTTTAAGAAATCTTTTGACAATGATAATTATTTGGGGGATTTCTTAATGAAGTAAGATATTATACTTAAACTCTGCTAAAAACATCTTTAATCAGCTTTTTAGTAGAGTTAAAGTATAATGCAAAACTTTTAAAATAATGTACAAGGGACAAAACGAATGGATTTAAAATTAGCAAGAACAGATTTAAATGCAAAACCAAAGAAGATAGATTTAACAAAGATCGAAGAGAAAGTTGCAAAAGATGATAGTGTGATTTTTTACTTTGATAGAGAAAATTCTCATAAAGATCTCTTAGCACTTCAAGATCATTTTGAAGAGCAAGGAAAAAGTTTTTATATGAGTGAAGTGAAGTACGGATTAGCAGATAATGACTATATGTACCAAGTTCACATTATGAGTTAAACGGATTTTTTATGAGTAAAAAGCTTTTTATTGAGACACTGGGATGTGCAATGAACTCACGTGACAGTGAGCATATGATAGCAGCTCTTGCAAAAGAGGGGTATGAAACTACAGATGATATGCCAAGTGCTGATCTGATTTTAATTAACACTTGTTCAGTACGTGAAAAGCCTGTAGCAAAGCTCTTTTCAGAACTTGGTGTTTTCAATAAAAAGAAAAAAGAGGGTGCAAAGATTGGTGTTTGTGGCTGTACAGCTTCACACCTTGGTGATGAAATCATTAAGCGTGCTCCTTATGTGAGTTTTGTACTCGGTGCAAGAAATGTTTCTAAAATAGGTGAAGTCCTTCATAAAGAAAAAGCTGTTGAAATTGACATTAATTATGACGAGAGTGAATTTGCGTTTGATGATTTTAGAACATCGCCATATAAGGCTTATATTAATATCTCTATAGGATGTGATAAGCAGTGTACTTTTTGTATCGTTCCAAAGACACGAGGAGAAGAGATATCGATTCCTGATGAACTCATTATACGAGAGGCACAACGAGCAGTAGATAATGGGGCTAAAGAGATATTTCTTCTTGGTCAAAATGTTAACAACTACGGCCGCCGTTTCTCATCACCTGACCATGAGAAGGTAAATTTTACAGAATTATTACGTCGCCTTTCAAAGATAGAGGGACTTCGTCGTATTCGCTTTACTTCTCCACACCCTTTTCATATGGATGATGAGTTTATTGAAGAGTTTGCACATAATCCTAAAATTTGTAAATCGATGCATATGCCACTCCAAAGTGGAAGTACAAAAGTACTCAAAGATATGAAGCGTGGTTACTCTAAAGAGTGGTTCTTAAACCGTGTAGAAAAACTTCGTTCAGTCTGTCCTCAAGTGAGTATCTCTACCGATATCATTGTAGCTTTTCCTGGTGAGAGTGAAGAGGATTTTTCTGAAACTATCGATGTGATGAAAAAAGTAAAATTTGATCAGATATTCTCTTTTAAATACTCCCCCCGACCGGAGACTGAAGCGCAACATTATGAAAATGTAGTTGATCCTGCTATAGCATCTGAGAGACTTTCGTACCTCCAAGCACTCTATACAGAACTTCTTGACGAGAAGAGTAAAACACAACTTGGCAAAGTTTATGAAGTCTATTTTGAAGATCTAAATGCAGATGGATATGTTTCAGGAAGAACCGATAATAACCTTGTTGTTAAAGTCAAAGGTTCAGAAGAACTTCTTGGTCAATTCCGAGATGTAAAGATTACTCAAATTGCTCGAACAATCTATACGGGTGAGATAGTTGGGTAAAAAAATAAGTCGTGCTTTGGCACTATTACTTGTTCCTTTTCTCGGCTCTTTAGTTATTCGTTTTTTATATCTTACAAACAAAAAAAAATTTCATGCTCCCGAGAGTATTACAGATAAACCTATAATATTTGCCTGTTGGCATGGTGAACTTTTAATGCTTCCCTACCTTTATAGATATTATCGTAAAAAGCCTCACGCAAAGGTACTTATCTCTCCTCATTTTGATGGAGAATTGATCTCACGCACGATCAAGTATTTTGGTCTTGGTACACTTGCTGGATCAAGTGATAAAAATCCGGCTCGTGTATTGATTCAAGCCATCAAGAGCATTAAAGAGGGGTATGATATAGGGATCACTCCAGATGGCCCAAAAGGACCTCGTCATGAGGTTGCTGATGGTATTGTTGTTATGGCACAAAAGACAAATTCTAAGGTACTTCTGGTAGGGATTAAGCCTACAAAATTTTGGCAACTTAACTCATGGGATAAGTTTCTTATTCCCAAGCCTTTTGGTGTATTGCACTATTATGCAAGTTCTGAAATAGACATTAGTGGTATGGATCTGGAATCTGCAAAAGCTTTACTGAAAAAGGAGCTACTCAAATATGAAAACTAAAATTATTTTGCCACTTATTGCTTTTGGTCTTATTGTCTCGATGATGATATATTTTTTGATTAATCCTTCGTATGAAAAATCTTTAGAGGCTAAATATTACTATGAAATGGGTAATTATGAAAAAGCATATGAACTAGCAAATGAAGCTTTTTCAATAGATGTATATAATCGTATGGCTTCAACGATAATGGCACAGTCTAAGACCTCTATGAAGTATCAGAAGTATATAGACCAAGCTAAAAAGTATCTAAGTGAGATAAATGAGATTATTTCTCAAGATAATATCTCTGAATCTGATCGTGCTAAGATAAAAATGATGAGTGAGATAGTTGTAGATTCTTATAGTAAACTTGCTCCAAGTGTGATTACTGATAAAGCTTTAGTAAAAGAAGCTGCACAATATTATAAAAATTTTGAGCAAATACTTGAAAAAGTTAATAGATAAGCAAAGAGCAGAGTTCTTAAAATATCTGCTAAAACAGAGAGGCTACTCAGAACTTACAGTAAAAAGTTATGATGAAACACTTCAAGAAGCATTTGTATATATTGAACTGATAGATGAAAATGACCACTATCTTTTTGATTTGATGCCATATCGTTTGCATATTGCAGCACTTAATGCAAAAACTATCTCAAAAAAACTAAGTGCCATTCGTAGTTTTACCAAGTATCTCAATGAAAAGAGTATAAAAGTTATATTACGTGCAGATGAGAGTATCAAGGTTGCCAAAACACTTCCAAAGCCGATTGCTCATGAACATATTATGGAAGCTTTAGAAAAGGCATCGCTCCAAGAGAAGCTAGTCGTATTGTTATTGTATACATTGGGTTTACGTATTTCAGAACTTAGTCATTTGAAACTTCTAGATATTCATGGCGAGTGGATACGAATTATTGGAAAAGGTAATAAAGAGAGAGATGTTCCACTTTTAGATAGTATGAAAAAACTGATCGATGAATATTTATCAGTTTTTATAGTGAAAAAATATCTTTTTGAAAAAAATGGCGAAAGATTAAGCGAAAATAGTCTAAGATATATGATTACTAAAGTCTTTAGTCGTGTAGCTTTAAAAGTAACACCACATCAGTTACGTCACTCATATGCATCAGCTCTTTTAAATAATGGTGCTCCGATTGTTGACGTAAGTGAACTCTTGGGTCATGCTTCCATGGCTACAACACAAATATATACAAAATTAGGTAGTGCATTGAAACAACAAAATTATAATAAAGCACACCCTTTATGTAAGGATAAATAGCAGTGTTTGCTAAGATGTTTGAAGCTTTATATTTTAAAGTTCTTATTAATATTGTTGTTAAGCGTGCATCTACAGTTGTTTATATAGAACTCTATTCAAAAAAAAAGACAATAGATACTGTTCATAAAGAGTTTGAGACAACAAAATTTAATGAGGACATGCTAGAGTTTATTACAAACTACACCAAAGAATCTCCTTATTATTATATCTCTCTTCTTGATATTTCATCTTTGCAAGGCGCATTACCTACATGTAGTAAAAACAGACTTGGATACTATTATGATCTTAGTGATTGTGAATATAGATGTTATGAAGGTAGATGGACGTACTATACTTCTAAAACAGAACTTTATGATATAGAGAAAAAATATAAAGCGATAGGTGTTGATTTTATCTTTTCACCTTTTGTTCTTTTGGCTAAGTTTTTTCAAGATAAGATTAATGGAACTTTAGCTATATATGCTCTCATACAAGAGAATTCTATCTCTCTTTGTGTTTTTGAAGAAGGTTCTCTCATCTATGCTGATCACCTTGAGATACAGGCAAGTTTTAGTAGTGATGATATTTTATTAAGTAATGATATGGATGAAGATTTAGAGCTTGATCTTGATAGTGGAATAGATTTAGAGAGTATCGATGTAGAGAGTGAAGAGAGTGAGTTAGAGGATTTTGGAAATATTGAAGATCTTGATTCTATAGAAGATCTTGATGAGTTTGATGACTCAAAGGATATTGAAGAAGAACTGTTAGAGAGTAATGTGTCTTTAGAAGAAGCAGGTGATGAGAGTTTTAATGAAGATTATCAGCGATTTACATTGATCCAAAACTCAATAGCAAATTTTTATAAAGATGAAAGATATGAGAGTCAGTTTTTAGAAAATATATATATTGCTGATGGGGTTGATGTTAGCAGTGATTTGAAAAAATATCTTGAAGAGGAGATGTTTTTAAATGTATATGTCCGTCATATGGAGTTAGATGCAGAGGTATGTGAAATTACAAAAGAGGAGTTGAATATATGAAGTATAGCTATATAAAGCCTCGTAAAAAGACCCCTTTTACTCCAGATGTACAGCTTATTATTACATTTTTTACTATTACTATTATTATGTTGCTTGGAACATATCTTTTTTTACTCTTTAAAAATTACTCTTTTAGTAATGAGCGAGTAGAATTTATTGAGAGTCGTTTGACTCTAGAAAAAAGTATAGAGGATATGGATGCTAAAATCGCATATATAAAGAAACAAAAAGCACTGTCAGAAAAGATCTTTACGCAAAATATGGTTTTAAAAGATTCTATTGCAAATCTTTTTGATTTAGTTCCTGAACGTATTACTCTCTCTCGTGCAGAGCTTTTGAAAAATGGGCTTATTTTATATGGAATTACACCAAATAAGGATGTTTATAATTTTATGTTGCAAGCACCGTTACGCTCTATTTTCCAAAAGACCTATACGAGTTTTTATCCTGCAGAAAATGGATGGTTACATTTTGTTTCTACAAACTATATTAATGAAGATGAAGGTGAGGAGTTAGATCGTGAAGATTAATATATCCCGTCATCAGATCTATATACTGCTGTTATCGATTTTTCTCTTTTTATTTGTACTTGTTTTTTCATTTACTCTGCTTATTCCCGCCGGA
>Ga0256828_1000749_pt1 | contig 21191 bp, 22 predicted proteins | sample CV88metaG_FD_185993 | JGI IMG/M metagenome (GOLD analysis project Ga0256828, IMG submission 185993) | Hydrothermal vent microbial communities from East Pacific Rise, Pacific Ocean - CV88 | ecosystem: Environmental > Aquatic > Marine > Hydrothermal vents | place: Pacific Ocean: East Pacific Rise...
TTTAATTATTGAAAATTAGAATTTTTTAGTTAAAATAACTTTAGTTTTAAACTTTAAATAAAGTTATTATGAGATATGTTTGTCCAGAGTGTAATTATATGTATGATGAATCAATATGAGATAATTATGAAAATATTAAAGCATGAACAAAAATGCATGATTTAGGGGTAGATTTTAAATGTCCTATATGTTGAGAATATGCTGAAAATTTTCAAGAAATAATTGAAGAGGTAAATTATATTGATGAAAATAATATTTTATGACTTGAGTTTGAACATTATATTAATATTGAAGAATTAAGTGACTGAAAAATAAAGGTGAGTGTTTGAAAATGAGATCTTCATCCATCTTGAGAAGAGCATAGAATCTCTCAGATTTCATTATTTGATGAATATTGAGATTTAGTTTCAGAATATTTTTTAGATATTTGAGAAGAGCCTATTGTAGAATTTGATATTGATTGATTAGATGAATATGAAATTGTTGTTAGATGTAGTGTGCATTGATTATGGTGAAGAAAAATAAAAAATGACTAATTAATTAGTCATTTTTTATTTTCTATTTGGATCTGTTGAAACAATTTTTTCTTCATAATAACTTGCAATTACTTGTATTCAAACATGTTCCATTCAAGCAAAGAATAGTCATTGTCATACAGCAGCATTTAAAAGAATATATTTTTCTTGATCTGTTAGTTTAAATACTTCTTGAAGTTTATCTATAGAAGCACTAGATTGTTTAAGTAATAATTGAATTGAAGAGTTGGTAACAATAGGTTTTCAATAAGCACTTGAAATAAAATCTTCAACATCTTGTGTGATTGTAGTAATTCATAAATTATATTTTCTTGCTCTTTTTACAAGTCAGAATAAAAATTTAGCTGAATCATCATGTTGCATTACATTCCAAGCTTCATCTATAATTAATAATCTTTTTTTATTACTTGATCTAACTTTATTCCATATATGATTAAGTATTACATACATGGCAATAGGTCTCATCATATCAGATAAATCTCTTACAGAAAATACTTGTAATCATCACTTTAAATCAATATTTGTAGGTTGAGAAAATATTCAGTTAAAAATACCTGTTGTATATTTTTCTAGTTTTCTAACTAATGAAGTAGCTCATTCCATAGTTTCAAGAACATCTTGTAAATCTTGCATTATTGGCATTTCTTTTCAATCTGCATTGTCATCATCTAGAGTAATTCATTTTAAACTATATGTTGTTAGAAGTGCTTTTTCCATAATAGATTCTTCTTCTGGAGAAAGTTTTCACATCATAAGATTCATAAGTCATAGCATATTAATAACTGCTGACCTTAGTAAATCTCATGGTTTTTCTTCTCTATCTTTTAATCCTAAAGGTAAATCAAATGGATTAATTCTTTGATCTGAATTTAAACTTACATCTAAATATGTACCTCAAACTGTATCAACAAGTGATTTATATTCATTTTCAGGATCTATTACAATTACATCTGTTCAAAGCATTAAACTTCTTAATATTTCTAGTTTTACAGTAAAAGATTTTCATGAACCTGATTTGGCAAATACACACATATTTGCATTTTCTGATTTAAATCTATCAAAAATTATAAGTGAATTATTATGAGTATTTACTCAATATAAAATTCATTCATCATGACTTAATGTTGAACTTGAAAATGGAAAAGTAGTTGAAATACCTCAAGTAGACATATTTCTATAAATTCACAATTCATCCTTTGCGAATGGTCCTGTTGAGATAAATCATTGTTCACTTCTTAAATATGCTTGCTTTTGTAGTACATTTCTTCAAGAAAGCATTGTTTCTATTTCTCTTCAGTATTTATCTAATTGTTCTAAGCTATCAGCATATATTGTAAAATATAGAGAAAAGTGAAAATATTTTTCTTCTCATCTTGTTAATTTTCATCTAAGTTCTTCAACATCTTGAATTTGAGCTTCTAAAGCAGGATCATTTATTAATCATTTATCTGCATTAATAGATCTTTCTGAGTAAAGTTGTGTTAGTCTCTTTTTTAAATATTTTTGAATATAACCTGAATCTATAGGGTAAACAAATAAACTCATATCAAATTTAACATCCCAATTTATGATAGGTGAAAGCCAATTTCATTCTAAAAAATTTGGATAAGCATAAACAAAAAATGTTCTACAATATGTATTGTTTATTTTTAAATAGTTTGGTTTAATATCCATAAAAGCAGGACTAATAATGTCCTTTATATGAGCAAGTGCTTCTTTATAAAGTTTATCTGCTTCTTTAAATTCTTTATCTTCTTTTTGATTTTGTTTGTTTGAGCTTTTTTTGTCATTTTTCTTTAGTTGTTCTGGCTCAAATCAGTATATATCTCAGTGATACCTTTTTTTTACTAATGCAATTAGTTTTTCTTGATTAGACACTATTTTAAATAATTAGTGAGTAAATTTGTATCTATTTTAAAAAACATAAAAAAAATGTAAAGACTTATATGTTTTTTGTTCTTTACATTTCTTTTAATTTATTTTAAATAAGCTATTTCCAATTCCATTCAGTTATAAATTCTTTTGGTAGATTTATTGGATAATCTTGGTATTTATCATTATTAGCTCATTTATATTCAATTGTTGCTAATGTTATATCATCTAATTGAATATGTTTATATCACATAAATTTAGATAAATTTATAGTAATATTATTAAATACAGATGCTGCACTTTTGAAATTTGCTCATTTTACATTTGGAGCACTTTCAATTACTTTCATAAGTCTATCTTCTCAAAACATTATTTCTGTTCAATCTCTTTTAGGTTTATTAATAGCTTCTGTAATTCAATCACTATATAGAACAATAATATCATGTGGCTCAAAACTAATTCTTTGTTCTTTTATTAATCTTGATGAATCTTTTACCATTCATAATGCTAGTCATCATGATTTTATTTTAAAACATTTTTGTTTCTTATGTTTATAAATCATTAGATATTCATGACCAGCTCATGTAAAATACATTTTTTTAGTTTTTTCATTCCATCTTAGAAGTAAGACTGTCATAAGTAAGTTTGCTTTTACTCTAGGTTTTAGAATTTCATTAGTTTTGATTAGTATATCAGATCATTTTTCATATACTTTTGAAAATCAACTTACTAATGCATTTACCATCATCATTATTAATCATGCTCAAACTCAATGTCCTGTTGCATCTCAAACATAAATATAATAATTATCTCAGTTTTGAATTATATCATATGAATCTCAACCTATTTCTCATGCTGGTTTTGATTTTGCTATAACGTTTAAACTTGGAATTTCTTTTAATTTTTTAGTAAATGTTTTTCATTGAATTTCTTTTGCTAGGGAAACTTCTCATTTTATTTCTTTACCATGTAAAAATTCCTCTTTAATATTTTTTAGTGTTTTGATTGTATTATTAAAAAATTTAATAATATAATCTAAATCTTTATTTTGAGTCTTTTTTAATTCTATTTTTTCATCTTTATATTTTCATGTTAAAAATTTTTTTATTGCTAATTCTAACTCTAATATAGGTTTTTGGTAAAAAGTTGTAACTGAATATTTTAATATAATTACTTCAATTATAAAAAATAGAGAAATTACTGCTATTTTTATTGAATATTCTAAATCTGAAATTTTATCCAAGATGAATAGTATGAAAATAATATTTATAAATGCTAATAATATTATGATTATGTCTACTTTTGTAATTTTCATTTCTTTTTATCTTTTTTATTTTTTTAAACTTATAAATATTTTATCATAATTAAAATTTAAAATCAAAATTTTAAAGCTTTTTTTTTAAGTTTTTAACAGTAGTTATATAAGTTGTTTTGAAAAAGAAATATTGGCAAATATAATTAATACAATCAAAAATAGAGATAAAAGAGAAAAAACTCTATTTTGAGCTATTAAATATGTATAAAAAAATAGAACATTAATTTATAAAAAATATAAAATGAATTTTGATAGTATTGTTACATCAATTAATATCTGAAGCTCTAAAATAAAAACTGTTATTTGAAGCTTTATAAAAGAAGAAAAAGAAAACTTTGTTGTTTTATGAGTTTGAAATAGTGAATCAAATGCTATAAGAAAATGAAATATTTTAGATATGGAAGAATTTAAAGATAATCTTGATAAAAGTTTGTCTCAAGCTGAAAAAATGGCTACTGAAGGTATTTCAGGTGCTACTATATCTTTTAATTCTTCTTCTTTTGAAGTTGTTGTTTCAAAAGGTGTTACAGCTATTTCTTGAGAAGAAATTACCTCAGGAGATATTGATAGAGTACTTGATGCTGCAAAGGCTGGTATAAATATGCCAAATAAAGAAATATTAAAAGTTATTCCTGAATATTTTATAGTTGATTTAGAAGAAGGTGTAAAAAATCCTGTTTGAATGTCTGCTAGAAAATTAGAGGTTGTAGCTCATATATTTATAATGAATTCAAATGTTTTAAATAACATAAAAAAAGCTGTTGCTGATGTTTGAATTGAAATAATTGATATTTATCCAAATTTATTAAATTCTCCAGAAGGTGTTTTAACTAAAAGACAAAGAGAACTATGAGTTGTTTGTATTGATATCTGAGCAACTACAACTTGAATAACAGTTTATGAAGAATGAAGTTTAATACATTCAGCAATTATACCTATTGGTTGAGATAATGTAACAAATGATATTGCTTTATGAGCAAGAGTGTCAATTGAAGTGGCAGAAAAATTAAAATTAGAATACTCTGAAATTATGTTGGAAGATCCTAAATGAATTGATTCAAAAGAAATTCCATTTAAAAAATTAGGACTAAATGAAGAAGGATGAGTAGCTATTGATTATTTAAATCAAATTGTTACAGCAAGATATGATGAAATATTTCAATATGTAAAAAAAGAATTGAGATTTATTTGAAAAGATTGAATGCTTCCTGAATGAGCAGTTTTAGTGTGATGAGCTTCTAAACAAAGATGAATTGTTGATCTTTCAAAAGAGGTATTAAAACTTCCAAGTTTTGTTTGAACACCAACAATAAATGATGAATTAGTTGATACTAGTATATCAGATCCTAGTTTTGCTGCTGTTGTATGAAATGTTATTTTAGCTAAAAAATATTCAATAGATCATTCTACATTTTCTTTAAACTTTAAATGATTTATTGACTCAATAAACAAAATTTTTAAGAAAATAATCCCTTAATAGAGAAAAAATAGCTAAAATAATATTGACAATTGTTCAATAAATAATAACTTTAAATTAAAATTTAATTAATTAATACTTTAAAAATGGTAAAAAGAGAAGATAAATTAAAATCATTATTATCAGGATGAGCTAGTCAAAGTACTGGTCCTGAAGAAGTAAACTTATCAGGTACTATTTCTCCTGTTGCAAAAATCAAAGTAATTTGAGTATGAGGAGGTTGAAATAATGCTGTTAATAGAATGATTGAGGCTGGACTTGAAGGTGTAGAATTTATTGCTATGAATACTGATGCACAAGCTTTATATTCAAGTTTAGCACCAACTAAAATAAATATTGGTAAAACTATTACTTCTGGTTTATGAGCTGGTTCAGATCCAGAAGTAGGTAAAAAAGCTGCTGAAGAATCAAGTGAAGAAATTAAAGCAGTTGTTGATGGTGCTGATATGGTATTTATTACTTGTGGTTTAGGTGGTGGTACTGGTACTGGTGCTGCTCCTGTAATTGCTGAATTAGCTAAAGAACAATGAGCTTTAACTGTTTGAGTAGTTACTAAACCATTTTCATTTGAAGGTCAAAATAGAATGGCTAAATCAATTGATGGTTATAATGATTTGAAAGAAAAAGTTGATACATTAATCACTATTCCAAATGATAAAATTTTATCAATTATTGATAAAAAAACTCCACTTTTAGAAGCATTTTCTATTGTAGATGAAGTTTTAAATCAATGAGTTCAAGGTATTTCAGATTTAATTACTCAACCTGGTTTGATCAATGTTGACTTTGCAGATGTTAGATCAGTTATGAGAAATGCAGGTTCTGCACTTATGGGTATTGGTTTTGGTTCTGGTGAAAATAGAGCTGTTGAAGCTGCTAGAGCTGCAATTGATTCTCCATTATTAGAATTATCTATTGCATGAGCAAAATGATTATTATTCAACATAACTTGAGGTACTGATTTATCAATGTTTGAAGTTGATGAAGCTGCAAAAGTTATTACTGAAAGTGTAGATCCAGATGCAAATATTATATTTGGTTCTACTATTAGAGAAGATTATGAAGGTGAAATAAAAATTACAGTTGTTGCTACTGGTTTTGATGAAAATTCAAATAAAAAAGCTATGGAAGAAAAGGTAGCTGCTCCAAAAACAATAAATCCTTTTGGAAGAAAAACAGTTTCTGATTCAAGAATTTCTGCTCCAGTTACTAATCCTGTTTCAGCTCCTGCTCCTAAATCAAATATTGAAGATGATTTAGATGTTCCAGCATTTTTAAGAAAAAGAAAACTATAAAAAACAAGAATTAAATTCTTGTTTTTTTGTTTTTTTAAAAAGAAAAAATAAATAAACTTGCTTTTATTTATTTAGGCTTATACTATATGTGAAATTGTTAAAAGTTTTAAAGGTTAGATTGGTAACATTGGTTAAAATTTTTCAGATAATTTCAGTTTTATTATTAAATGTTGTTATATTATGGAAACAAATAAATTATTTGTAGGTAACCTTTCATGGGGGTTAGATTGGAGAGAATTAAAAGATATCTTCAAAGAATTTGGTGAAGTATCATTTGTTAGAATTGTTACTGACAGAGAAACTGGTAAATCAAGAGGTTTTGGTTTTGTTGAATTTGAAAATGCTGAAGATGCAGCAAGAGCTAAAGAAGAAATGGATGGAAAAGAAATTGATGGAAGAGAATTAAAAATTGATTTTGCTCAAGAAAGAAAAGAAGCATAATTACCAAAAATACTTAATGAAAATTAAGTATTTTTTTATTGTTTAAAAATGACCTCACCCCCCAGCCCCTTCCTATTAGGAGAGGGTAGCTTTTTATTTAAGTATATGTAAAAATTTTCTGTTAGTGAGAAATTATTATTATTTTAGTCATTTTTAAATATAAAACTTTAATAAATTAAAAAACTTGCAAAAAATGTATATTTGAATAATATATGTTTATAAATAAGTGTAAATATGAGGGTTTGGCAACAAATTCTCATTTTATTTTAAAATTATTTTTTAAAAATATAAAATATGTTAGATATACAAAAAATTGAAGCAGCTATAAATATGATTTCTGCTGAAAAAAATATTCCAAGAGAAAGATTGATCGATATTATTGAATCAGCTATTAAAACTGCTTATAAAAAGGATTATGGTTCTAAAGATGAAAATGTTAATGTTACTTTAGATTTTGAAAATAATAGAATTGAAATAGCTATAGAAAAAGAAGTAATAAAAGAAGTTGAAGATCCAGCTACTCAAGTGAGTTTTGAAGAATTAGGTGAAGATGCAGGTGATTTTGAAGAAGGAGATATTGTTGAATTTGATGTTACTGATGAAGTAATGAAAGGTGAAGGAGCTGAAAGTTTTGGTAGAATTGCTTCACAAGCAGCTAGACAAGTAATTATTCAAAAAATTGGTGAAACAGAAAAAGAAAAAATTTATGAACTTTTTAAAGATAAAGAAGGTCAAGTAATTAATATGAAAATTGATTTAGTTGAATGAGGTAAAGTTATTTTTGATTATAATGGTAATAAAGTTGTTTTACCTAGATCAGAACAAGTTTCAAGAGATGAATATCAAGCTGGTAATAGATACTATATTTATGTTGCTGAAGTTTCAAAAGAAGAAAATAAAGCTCCTAGAGTTACTCTTTCTAGAAAAAGAGCTGAATTAGTTCCAGGTATCTTTAAAGAGTTTGTTCCTGAAATTGAAGAGGGTTTAGTAAATATTGATAAAGTAGTTAGACAAGCTGGTGTAAAGACTAAAATGCTTGTATCTAGTGATATGCCTGAAATTGATCCAGTAGGTACTTTAATTGGACAAAAAGGTATGAGAGTTAAATCTGTTATGGAAGAATTAGGAGGTGAAAAAATTGATATTGTACCAAATGTTGAAGATGCTGCTGAAGTTATTAAAAAAGCATTAACTCCTGCTAATGTATTAAAAGTAGTTCCTGGAGAAGATGAAGATTCTGTTATTGCTTATATTCCTGAATGAGAAAGAGCTAAAGCTGTTGGTAAAGGTGGTTTAAATGTAAATTTAGCATCAAAATTAACTGGATTTAGAATTTCTATTGAAGAAATGAAAAAAGAAAAAGAGAAATAGTAAAAAGCTGATAATTCAGCTTTTTTATTTTGAAAAAATTTTAAATAGTATATAATTATTTTAGATTATTTTTTAAATTAGAGAAAAATGAAAGTATTATTTTTAAAACATGTTATAAATGTAGCAAAAGAAGGTGAAATAAAAGAAGTTAAACCTGGTTATGCTCAAAATATGTTATTTCCTAAAGGTTTAGCTATTGAATTGACTCCAAAAGCTGAAAAAGAATATATGGAAAAACTAAAAAGAGAAGATGCTCATAGAAGAGAATTAATTGAAAATAGACATAATATTGTTGAAAAAATAAATGGGGCTACTTTAAAATTCAAATTAAAAACTGGAGCAAATTGAAAAGTATATTGAGGTATTTGAGAAAAAGATATTATTAGAACTGTTAAATCTCAATTTTGAATTGAATTAACTAAAAAACATATTGATTTACCATGAGGACATATTAAAAAATTATGAGAATCTCAAGTATTTATAAAATTAGGTAAGGATGCTATGGCAAAACTTACAGCTTTAGTTGAATCAGAATAAATTATGGGTATTTTAGCTATAGATTATTGAGATAAAAGATGTGGTTTAGCTATTGAACTACAAGGTATTGCTATACCTAAAGAAATTGTACTAAGAAATGATATAATTAAAGTAATTCAAAAATATATTAATGATTATAATATTGATGTTATAGTTGTTTGATTGCCATATGATTTATACTGAAAAGATTTAAAACAGCTTGAGAAAACACAGAAGTTTATCAGAGAGTTGAAAAATAAGTTTAAAAGTGTTAAAATAGAAGGAGTAGATGAAAGATTCACTACTTTTGAAGCAGAAAGAGTACTAGATGCTTACTGAATAGATGATAAAAAATGAAAAAAAGATGCTATATCAGCTAGTTTGATTTTAGAATCTTATCTTAATAAAATAAATAATTAATATGAATTATATTTCAGATTTAGTAAATAAAAATATTAAAGCTTTTGAAGAATTGTTTAAATACTATATAGAAACATATGCTTTAAATATGTTTTGGGCTTTAGTAGTAGTTATTTTATGAGTTTTAATAGCTATAATAGTTTATAGATTTATAATTTATCTTTTTGTTAAATTTAAGATTTTAGAACTTATAGAAAAGTTTGATGTAAAAAAGACAGAAAATCAAACAAAAAAAGAACAAGAGGAAGATGAAGCAAAAAAATCAGAAGTTTATGATTTAGTGTCAAAAAAAATACAAGTTGATAAAGTTGTAGCAAAAGCTACTGCATATTATGTATTTCTATTATTTTTTAGATGGGCAATAGTTATTCTTGGAATTACTACTGTTGAGCAATTTTTAAAAGATTTATTAACATATTTACCAAATTTATTTGTTTGAATAGTTGTTTGATATTTTGGTATTAGATTTGCAAATTTTATATATGATGTTGTATATCATGCTTTAAATCTTACAAAACAAAAAACAGCTAAAATAATAGCCTCATGAGCTAAAATAGTAATGTTATTTTTTACATTGATGGTTGTTTTAAATAAAATTGGTATAGATAGTACTATTATAAATACAGTGTTAATTTGATTTATTTCAATGTTAGCTATTGCTTGATGACTTGCATTTTGATTAGGATGAAAAGATATAGCAAAAGAGATATTAGAAAGTTTTAGAAAGTAAAATAGAATTTAGAAGAATAGAATTAAGAATTTAGGGAAAATTGAGCTTTAGCTCAATTTTTTATTTTTACAAAAACTTGTAAAAATAATTAAAAATATATACTTTAATTATTCATTACAATTAATTATTTTCAAGTGAAAAAAGATTTTATAGAATACATTAAAAAAGAGTTTGGGTTTGATGATAATGAGGTTGAAAAATTTGAAGCTTCTTTGAATACTCCTCTTAAAAAATCAATTAGAGTAAATACAAATAAGATTTCTGTGGAAGACTTAAAAGCAAGAGCTTTGAAAAATAATTGGACTTTGACTCCTACAAATCTTTGAAAAAATACTTTTTATATAGATAGAGAAGATAGTAGAGAAGTAGCTTTGTGAAATACACCAGAACATATTGCTGGTTATTTTTATGTACAAGAAGTAGCAGCTAGTTCAAGTCCTTTTTATATGAGTGAAGATAAAATTGATAACTGAGATTATTTAATCTTGGATATGAGTGCATCTCCAGGAGGGAAAACTACTCAACTGTCTGAATATTATCCAAATAGTTTGATTGTTGCAAATGAACTTGATAAATCTAGATTAAAGTGATTTTTTTCAAACCTTGATAGAATGAGTTCTCTGAAGGTTGTTGCAACCAATTATGATGGTAGATTTTTTAAACAAATTCCTGAAATATTTGATAAAGTTTTACTTGATGCTCCTTGTAGTTGAGAATGAACAGCTTTTAAAACAGATGAAGCATTAAAATATTGGAATCTGAAGAATATAAAAGTAGTTTCAAAATTACAATTTTGACTTTTAGAAGCTGCTATAAAATCTTGTAAACCAGGAGGAGAGATAGTTTATTCTACCTGTACTTTAAATAAATTTGAAAACGAAAAAGTCATAGAAAAAGCTTTGAAAAAATATGGAGAATTTATTGAGATAGTTCCTGTTTCAGGTGAATTTGAATTTATGAGAAATTGGCCACACTTAAATTTTACAGGTTGATTTTTTGTAGCTAAAATTAAAAAAATTAAGAGTTTAAATAAAAAAGAAGAAATCAAAGAAGATAAATGGAGTAAAAAAGAAGAAATAAAATATGTTAAACAAAATATAGAAAAAATAAGTAATACAGATAGAAAAAAAATAGAAGAATTTTTTAAAAATACTTTTGATTTTGATATTAGTGATTATTGAATCTATAACTATAAATGAGAAATTCATTTAACTAGTAAAAGTTTAGAAAAAGTTTGGGATAAAATATTTTTATACAAAATTTGAGTAAATATTTGAGAAATCAAGGATTGAATTTTTGTTCCTAGTTTTTATGCTTGAACTTTTACTAGATTTAATAAAAATCTTATAGAACTAAATAAATCTGATTTAGATAAACTGTTAAAATGATTTGAATTAGATTTTGATTTAGAGAATTGATATTATCAAGTTATTTATGATGATTTAGAATTATGATTTGCTAAATTAAAAAGTAGAAAATTAAAAAGTTTAATTCCAACTAAACTTATGAGAAACTAATTTTTAATAAAAAATATTATGTATAAAAGAGCTGATATAAAAGTAGGTTTTGCATGTAATAATCATTGTACTTTTTGTGTTCAATGAGATAAAAGGTATAAATATAAACCAAGAACAATAGAAGAAATAAAAAAAATTATAAAAGAAGAATATGATGATGGTTGTAAATATGTTGTTTTTACAGGTTGAGAGCCTACTGTTCATCCAAATTTAGTAGAAGCTGTTGCTTATGCAAAAGAAATAGGTTATAAACAAATTCAAATACAATCAAATGGTACAAATTTTGATAAGATGGACTATGTTTTGGAGCTTATAAAGGCTGGAGTAACTGAATTTAGTCCTTCTATACATTGATTTCATAAAGAAACTCATAATAATCAGGTAAAAACACCTTGAGCTTGGGATAAAGTAGTTAAAGGGCTTATAAATTTAAAAAAATTAAATCAAATAGTTATTATAAATTCTGTTATTACAAAAGATAACTATAAAGAAATACCTCAACTAGCAGAATTACTTGTAAAATTATGAGTAACACAATTTCAATTTGCTTTTGTTCATATTTTGTGAAGTGCAGATAAAAATAAAGATAGTGTTGTTCCTAAAAAAAGTGATGTTATTCCTTATGTACATAAATGACTTGATATTGCAAAGAAAGCTTGAATTCCTGCTTTTACTGAAGCTATACCATATTGTTTAATGCAAGGTTATGAATGGGCAATTGCTGAGAATATTATGCCTGAAACTACTGTGGTAGATGCTGAATGGACTATAGATTCATATGCTGATTATAGATGGAATGAATGAAAAGCTAAAAGAGAAGAATGTAAGAAATGTAGTAAATACAAAGTTTGTGAAGGACCTTGGAAAGAATATCCAGAAATATATGGTTGGGATGAATTTAAACCAATATAATTTAAATTTTAATATAAATAATGCAATACAAGATTTTTTGATGTAAAGTAAATAAATATTACACTGATAAATGGTTAAACTCTGATTATCTAAAAGATAAACAGGGGATTTTTGTTGCAAGTTGTGTTGTGACTGATCAAGCTAAAAGAAAGTGGATAAAGTTTATAAAAGATTTGTTTAAAAATGAAGAAGTAAAAGATAATGAAAATGTTTTTATAAGTTGATGTTGAGCTTTTAAGGACTGAAGAGCTCAGGATAATTTTTTTGAGTTGTATCCAGAATTGGAGCAGTTTAGAGATAGAATAGAAATTTTGTGAGAAGATCCAGAAGAAAAAAAATTGGAATGAAAAAAACAAATAAATTTTGATAAATTAAAAAACTTTACTGCAAAACAAATCTATACTAAGAAATTTGTTTTAATTCAGGGAGGATGTGATAGTTTTTGTAGTTTTTGTTTAACTGTAAAAAAAAGATGAAGACATTATTTTAGAGCAAAGGAAGATATAGCAGAAGAAATACAAGAATTTGTAAAGTCTTGATGAAAAGAAGTAGTTTTAACTGGGATAAATCTTTGTGCTTGGGGACTTGATTCTACAAATCCTGAAATTGGAAGACCAGTAGAAAAAATAGAAGAAGTAAAATCAAAAATGTCTGAGTTACTTGAATATTTACTTAAAAATACAGATATAAAAAGACTTAGAATTAGTTCACTTGGACCTGAGTTTGTAGATGAAAAATTATTAAAAATATTTGAAAATAAAAGAATTTATCCACATTTTCACTTTTCAGTTCAATCTGGTTCTACAAATGTACTTGCAAAGATGAAAAGACATTATACTTGAGAATTTTTAAAAGATATTTTACTTAGACTTAGAGATATTAAAAGGGAAGACTGAGTGAATATAAGTATATGAGCAGATATAATAGTAGGATTTCCAGGAGAGACAGAAGAAGATTTTAAAGAAACTCTTGATTTAGTTTCAGATTGTAAAATCACAAAAGTACATGCTTTTCCATTTTCAGGACATAAACTTTGAGAAAATGTTCCTGCTTGATTTTATAAAGAGCAGGTTTCTGATCAAATTAAAAAAGAAAGGATGAATAGAATTTTAGAATTATCAGATAAAGTGAGAAATGATTTTATAAAAGAAAATATTTGAAAAGAGTTTGAAATATTGATTGAAGTAGTTTGAGAAGATTCAACTTGGAAGGGTTGGACACAAAACTATATTGAAGCAAGTAATGAAAATATTGAAATTATTCATTGAAAAATAAACAAGAATAATTTAATAATTGGGAAAATAAAAGGAGATTAAAGCATAGCTTTAATCCCCAAGGTCCTCTTTTTTTATTCACAAATTTCTTTTTTTTCTTTTTTTAGGATAAGAATATTTTGTTCTTCTTTCCATATTTTAAATTCTTTTGTATCTAAAGTTATATTTTGGTCACAATAAAGTGCTTTATAAGAGATATAACCTTCTTGTGTTATAACTGTTTTATATCCAATTTTTGTTAGATATGTTGTAAGCATAATAGTTAGAGCAGCAGCAAATATAAGAATTAATTTAATAAAGAACCAAATAATTTCCCCAATCAAATTTGTTATTTTTTTTATAAAAGATTTCATAATAAAATCCTCCTATTTTTTTTATTTATATTTTTGTTTTTCAATTTTTATTTGAACATAATTTATTATTACTAATATCTATAATTTATCCTCCTGATATTAGCTAAAATATTTATATAATTATTTTTTTAAAAGTCAAATGTTTTATTTAATAATCATAATCTGAGTAATTCTAGATCTATTTACAAAAAATTTAGCATTAGCTTACTTACAAGATAAAATAAATATTTTGTGAGATTTTTTATATTTACAATATTTTGAAAATACTGGAATAGCTTTTAGTACACAAATTCCTTGATTAAAATATTTTACTGTTTTTCTTATAATTTGAATATTTTATTATTATTTTAAGGAAGTAAAAAATACAAAAAATAAAAAATTGCTAGATTTAAGTTTTTGACTAATATTAGCTTGAGCAATATGAAATTGAATTGAAAGAATTTTTTATTGAAAAGTAATTGATTTTATTTGAGTGAAATATTTTTCTGTATTTAATTTAGCAGATAGCTTTATTACTATTTGAGCAATATTATATTTATATTTAGAATTTAGTAAGAAAAAATAATATTAAATTTAACTTTTAACTTTTAACTTATCATGTTTGGACCACAAAAAATAAGTTTTAGAGATGTATTAATTAATTCATTATGATCTTTAACTGCAGGTATTATATGAAGTATAATTATACTTTTTTTAGTATTTGCTACTTCATGAATTATAGATATTCCTGCTTGATTTAATTCTATGAAAATTTGAGCTAAAACTACTCCTATTTTTCCTATTTTATTATCTGTAATAGCATTGATAGGTACATTTTGAACTATGTTTCTAACTTATTTTATACTTAGTATGACAAATCCTGAAAAGTATAGAAAAAGTTTAGTTATATATGGTCAAATTGCTTTTTTTACAGTACTTGTATACTTTTTTGTTACTCCAGTTTATATCTATGAATGATTAAAAAATTATGAATTTATAATTTATATATTTTTATTTCATGTTTTGATATTATCTTTTTGAATTAGCTTATTAACAGAGGTTTTAAATAATTATAGGTATGTTTTAACTGGGATTTATTGAAGTTTTATCTGACTATTTTTTTCATCAATTTCAGCATTAGCAATTTTTTCTTTTTTCCCAAGTTGATATGCAAAACTAGTTTCTTTGGTTGTATTACTCCCAATTATTAACTTTTTAATGACATTTTTTAAACAATTGTTTGAATTATTGTATTTTTATTACTATAAGTATACAGCACTTGATTCAATTTGAGATATTTTCCATAGTATAGAAGAAGAAGAAAAAGAAAAACTTAGAGAAGAAGAAGAAAAAAATATGATTTAATATATTATATATTTATTATTTAAAATAAAAAAATGGTAGAAATAGTAAAACAGATTATAAAGTATTATTTAGAAAATAACAAAGCTCCAACTATTTGAGAATTAGTTGTTTTAGATAAAAGTCTTGTTGAGAGAAAGGCTAATTTATTTGTAACTATTTATAAATCATGAGAAATTAGAGGTTCTGCAGGTAATATAAAAGAATTAGAACCTACTGCTTTGCAAGAACTTATAGCAAATACTATTGCTGCTTTAAATGATGAAAGATTTCCAAAATTAACACTTTCTGAATTTAAAGATATTCAAGTTAGAGTAGATGAAATAACTACTAGACAAGTTTTAAATGATTGAAAAATATTAACTTTAGATCCTATAAAATCAGGTGTATTAGCTATAAAAAAAGACAGAGAAAAATTAGCTGTTATTTTACCATGAATTTCTCCATTGATGCTTAATTGAGAAGATTTTGAAACTGTATTAGGAAAAAAACTTTGAGAAAAGTTTGAAGAAAAAAACTATGATTTATTTGCTATTACAACAAAACAAGAAACATCATTTTAAATATATTTTCTAAACTATAAAACATGGATCTTTCATTAATCACAATGTTTGATATATCTCTTGTAATAATAATACTAATTCTAATAGTTTTAGTATTTTTTTTGATTACAAGACCAAATAAAAAAGATGAAACATCTTTAAAAATGCTTCAAAATCAGATTTTTCATTTAAATCAAACTATTGATAGAAACCTATCTAAATCAAATGATAACATATGAAAAACATTAGAAACTAATCAAAAGATAAGTAGTGAGGCTACTAAAAAAATAGAGGAAATAACTAAAAAACTTTCTTCTTTAGAGCAGACAAATAATGAAATTAAAAATATTTGAAAACAACTTAAATGATTAGAAAATATTTTACAAAATCCAAAACAAAGAGGAATTTTATGAGAATATTTTTTGGAACAAGTTTTAAAAAATGTCTTATCTCCAAGTAATTATGTCTTACAATATAATTTTAAATCAGGAGATATAGTAGATGCTGTTGTTTTAGTTTGAGATAATATTATTCCTATTGATTCAAAATTTTCTTTGGAAAATTATAATAAAATTGCTAGTGCTAATGATAAAGAAACAAAAGAAATATATGAAAAACAATTTAAATCAGATTTAAAAAAGAGAATAGATGAAACTTCTAAATATATAAAACCAGAAGAGGGAACACTTGACTTTGCATTTATGTTTATACCAAGTGAAACTATTTATTATGATTTACTTACAAATAAGTCAGGTAGTTCTGATTTACTTGAATATGCTTTTAAAGAAAGAAAGGTTATAATAGTAAGTCCAACTAGCTTTTATGCATATCTTCAAACTGTATTACAATGACTTAAGGCTTTGGTTATAGAGCAAAAAGCAAAAGATATAGCAAAACAAGTTTCAAAACTAGCTAGACATTTAGAAACATATGAACAAACTTTTGAAAAGCTTGGTAATTCATTGGGAACTACAGTTAATCATTATAATAACTCATACAAAGAATTTAGAAAGATAGATAAAGATATAGTAAAAATTACTTGAGAAAAGACAAATCTTGAAAAAGAGCCTATACTAATAGATAAACCAGAATAATTTATTTATATTAAAAAATAAAAATATAAAAAGTCTAGCAAAAATAGCTAATTTAAGCTATTTTTTTTGTTTGTTTTTTGACATAAGTTTTTAAGTATGATTTAATAATAGTATAGTTAATTTATAAAAATAAATATACAAGCTTATGAAAACAAAAATATTATCTATTTTGTTATTATTATCTTTTGGTCTATCTGCTTTTGCAGCAACTACACAAGAAGCTACTATTTTGGATTTAGATTCATCTAAAGAAAATATAGTAAAAATAACAACAGATACAGAAATAATTAGTTCTGAATTAAAACTTGCAAGTGAAGTAAAAATCTTTAAAGATTTACCACTTGAAAAAGTAGAGGTAGATACAAATGATAAAACAAAATTAAATGTTACTTTAAAAGAAGAATTAAAAGAAAATACATCATATAGTTTTTTATCTGTATATGCTATTGATTGAAATATTGATTTTTCACTTCAAGATGAAGTATCTGGAGTAGAAATTGAAAATTCATCTGCTGATGAAAATATATCAAGTGTTTTTATTAAATCTCCAAAAGAACTAATTTTAAATTTTAAATCAGAATTAACAGAAAGTGATGATTTAGAAGTAAAATTATTAAGAGAATTACAAATTTCTGATGTATTAATTGATGCAGACAATGAAAAACAAATAAATATGTTATTAAATGATAACTTAGAGGCAGATTCAAATTATATTTTGATGTTATTTGAAGTAACAACAAAAGAAGGAATTAAAACAACATTTTTAAATTGAATTTATGATTTTTCTACTGCTGATTGATTAACAACAGAAGAAGTAAATGAATTAACAAAGAAAAAAGTATTGGAAGATGTTGCATTAAATGCAGCAGAAACACCAGATACTTGAGCAGAAACAAGTGTACTTGTAGTGCTTACATTAATTATGTCTTCTCTAATTTTTTTAAGAAGAAAAAAAGCCTAACCCATAAATAAAAACTCTTAGTCTCAAAACTAAGAGTTTTTATTTATTTTAATTTTTCCACTTAATTTAAAAAAGTCTAGCTTTTTTTATAAAAACACTTGCACAAACAGGACTTTTAGTGTAAACTTACAAGGTCCTTTAAAAAGGAATGAATTTTAATTTTAAAATTTTTGTATTTTATTTCTTAATATAAATATTACATGAGAAATACAAAAAAAGCCTTCACATTAGTGGAACTTATAGTAGTTATTACTATCTTAGCTATCTTAGCAACTGTTGCATTTGTTTCTCTTGGAGGACAAACTGATAATGCTAGAAATACAGTTAAAAAAGATAAACTAGGTAAATTAGCTACTTCTATTGAAAATGCAAGAACTAATGGTTTAGCTTTATCTTCTTTTGCATCTGGTGTTACTGCTAATCAAATTACTGGAACAATTGCAGGTACTTGAGTTGTTGTTGGTACTAATTATAATGCAGGTGATATTAATTTAACTGCATTAGATGTAAAAGCTGAAGATTTTACAGATGGTGAAACTAATTCATTTAAATATGGTTATACTACTAAAACTAGTGGTAAATATGAATTAGCTGCTACTATTAAAGAAGGTGACTTACAAAAAGCTTATGTTGTAGGTACTTTTCAACCAAGAACTACTGATACTATTACTGGTACAGGTACTGTTAAAAATGGTAAAACATATATAGCTTTACATAATGCTACTGATATTAAAAAATTAGGTTATGGAGATTATATTACTAATGGTACTACTCAAGGTACAATAATTGCTGTTTCTCCAGATTATATGACTTTAACAGTTAATGCTGATTTAGGTAATGGTGCATTAACTATTGGTTTAGCTTCTGCTGATGAACCAGGATTAATTTTATCTACTGATGGTACAAATGCTGTTCAAAATGATACAGAATATGTTCCTTATACTTTACAATAGTATATAAAATTATTTAAAAATAACTTTTCAATTTTGAAAAGTTATTTTTTTTTGTTATTTAATATTTATTTATATAATGTAAAAGTTATTTTAATAATTAAATATTGATGAATAAAAAAGCTTTTACATTAGTAGAACTTATAGTAGTTATTACTATTTTAGCTATCTTAGCAACTGTAGCATTTGTATCTTTATGAGGACAGACAGATAATGCAAAAAATACTATAAAGAAAGATAATTTAGCAAAACTTACTACATCTATTGAAAATGCAAGAATAAATACTGTTATGTTATCAGCATTTGTTAATCCAAGTGGTTGAACTGCTTCTAGATTAGATCCAACTGCTCAGATTTGAGGGACATGAGTTTTAGCTTGAGTTGATTATGATGCTTGAGATATAAATATTATGGTTTTAGATATGAAATCTGATGATTTTAAAGATTGATTAAATAATTTTAAATATTGATATACTCTTAAAAGGTGAGGTAAATATGAATTAGCTGCTACTTTAAAAGAGTGAGATTTACAAAGGGCTTATGTAATTGGTATATATGAACCAAGAGATTGATTAAGTTTATCTGGTAGCTTTGATAGTACACACAAATATTTTACATTAGGTAAATTTATAGATATTAAAAAATTGTATAAATGAGATTATGTTAAAGATAATTGATGAAATGTTGCTAGAGTGATAGGTATGTCTAAAAATTACATGACAATTTATTTGTCAAATACTTCTTTATCTTGAAATACAATTTCTTTAGCTACTAGTCCTGAAGTTGCTTGACTTATAAAATCTCCAGTTACATGAAATCCTGTAACTAATTCATCTGAAGATATTCCATATAATTTAAACTAAAAAAAGAGCAATTTGCTCTTTTTTTAGTTTATACTTTGTTTTATAAGTTTAGGATTATTTGAATATTTTAATCATTCTTCTTCTGTGATAAGTCCTACTTTGATATAATCAATAATATCTTTTTCAAGTAATTGCATACCTTCTCTTTGTCCCATTTGCATTAAACTTGGAATTTGGTGAAGTTCATCTTCTCTTATAACATTTGCAATTGCTCAGTTATTTACAAGTATTTCTTTAGCCATTTTTACTCCTGTTCAATCTCTAAATTTAAGTAGTCTTTGAGAAAATATTGCAACCAAGTTGTCTGCTAGTTGTAATCTAACTTGATTTTTTTCTGGTCCAGTAAATGAATCAAGTATTCTTGTAATAGTTTGATGGGCTCATCTTGTATGTAGAGTAGAGAATACTAGATGTCATGTTTCAGCTAGAGTTAATGCCATTTCCATTTCTTCTCTTGTTCTCATTTCCCCAAATAATAATACTTGTGGATTTTGTCTCATGGCTCACATAAGAGCTGTTCTATAATCTGGTACATCTTTTCAAATTTCTTTATGTTCAAGTATTGAATGTTTATGTGGATGTACATATTCAATTGGATCTTCAATTGTAATTATATGTTTAGAATAATGATTATTTATATAATCAATCATAGCAGCTAAAGTAGTAGTTTTACCTGAACCAGTTGGTCATGTAACAAGAATAAGTCCTTGACCTTTTTTAGTTACTTCTTTGTAGATATCAGGAAGATTTAAGTCTTCTATATTTGGAATAGTCCCACTTAAAAGTCTAAAAACTAACATATAGTTTCATAATTGAAAACTTAGATTAGCTCTAAATCTTCTATCTGAAAATTCAAATGAAAAATCTAGATTTTTTTCTTTAACCAATTTATCATGTTGTTCTTCAGTTATAACTGATTGAGCAAATTCTAATGTATCTTTCCAACTTAATGGTTCTATTCATTCATCAATTTTTACTATTTCTCATCCAATTTTAATAGATGGATAAGTTCAAACTGTTATATACATATCACTTCATTCATTTTCTATAAAAACTTGAAGAAGTAAATCCCTTATTTTATGTTCTGGTTTAATAACATCTTTTAGCATTTTGGTTTTTTGTTTTAATAAATAAAATTGTTTTAAGGAAATTCTAAAAAGTTATATTTTTAGTTAGTTCTATGTGCTTTCTTGATAATAATAATTCATTATTAATACAATACTTTCTGTTAACAGAGGGCTTTAGCCCTTTGGATATTTTACTAAATTCTATTCTTCTTAATTCTATTTTATAGATTTTTTGCAACTTTTCACATTTCAAAGAAAGGCATCATAATAGATATTACAATTGAACCTACTAAAAATCATACAATTACAATAATTACAGGTTCCATCATAGCTGATAAATTTCA
>Ga0256828_1000750_pt1 | contig 21185 bp, 11 predicted proteins | sample CV88metaG_FD_185993 | JGI IMG/M metagenome (GOLD analysis project Ga0256828, IMG submission 185993) | Hydrothermal vent microbial communities from East Pacific Rise, Pacific Ocean - CV88 | ecosystem: Environmental > Aquatic > Marine > Hydrothermal vents | place: Pacific Ocean: East Pacific Rise...
TTGAACTAACTCTTGCATATATAAACCTCCTTTCTATATTCTCTTTTATACGAAAATGACCACCCTCTGTAACTTGTTCAATCTCTAGTTTACCTTTTCTTATCCAATTTCTAATTGTTTGAGAAGAGACACCATATTTTTTAGCTAATTGAGTTGTCGATTTCATTTGGAATTATAACATAATTGATTTTAATCTATTTTTTTGTGTTTTTTGCGATTAAATTTAACTGTTTATTTTTTTTGAAAAGAGCATAAATCAATATAAAAAATATAAATAAAAGTAATAAAATAGAAAAAAAATTTCTATATTGAAACCAACCAAAAATATACACTATTGATATTAAAAATGGAAAAAATATCAAATATATATCTAAAATTTTATTTAAATTTGGATAAATCTTTAAATTCAATACTTTTTTAACAAAGAGAGCCAAAAAGAATATAGGAAAAGCAACTATAAATGATGAAAACTCTACAAGTTTTTCCATAATATATGGAGGAAATAGATACAAAGAAGCTATTCCTTTATACAAAAGATGATGAAAAGCAACTCCTATAAAAAATAAAACATAATATAGATAAGCATACTCTTTTGTTCCTAAATATATTAAAAAATTATATAAAACAATAATACCAATAGCACCAAAAAATAGAGATAATATAATCTGATTTCTTAATTCATGCCTATAAAATTTTTTACTATTCCATAGATTTATATCAATAATCAAAGTAGTTATATGAGAATAAGCCTTAATATAAAAAACTCTACTACTATAAGGTTCCAAAGTTATAGGAAAAGTTGGATTTATACTATCTTTATTGAAATTATGTGTAAAACCTGCATCCCAAACAATATTATATTTAGGGTCAAAAAAAGTCACATTTGTAGTTAAAGGATTAGCATACTCTATAAGTTTATCTATTTTAGTAGAGCTATTATTTTCTAACTTAAATCTAATCCATACAATAACTTTTGGAGAATATCCAAAAGTTAATCTTTGTTTACTATTTTGTATAAAAGATTTATTTTTAATTTGATTTATAGTTAAACTCTCTGTCTTGTCTATATATACCTCAGAATATTGTAGAATATTACAAAAATCTCTATCTTTATCTATATCTATTACTATTGAAAATAGATAAGAAAAAAATAGAGATAATAGTAGTACAATCCTCCACATCTATACAGAAGATATTGGTAATAAAACCTCAGATAATACTTCACTAATATTTTCAACTGGTACTATTTTTATAGCTTTTAAAACTTCCATAGGAATATCCTCTATATCTCTATCAAAGTTTTTTTGTGGAATAATTACTTTTTTTACTCCTGCTTTATATCCAGCTATTAATTTCTCTTTTAATCCTCCAATAGGTAAAACTTTGCCTGTTAAAGTCAACTCTCCTGTCATAGCTACACTATTATCAATTTTTTGTTCAGATAGTATAGAAGCAATAGCTACAGCCATAGTAATACCTGCACTTGGTCCATCTTTTGGAGTAGCCCCTTCTGGTACATGAATATGCAAATCATACTTTTTATATATATTATCTTCTGATACAGCTAATTTTTTATTATCTATCAAAATTTTAACAACAGAAAAAGCTATATGAGCTGACTCTTTCATTACATCACCTAGGCTACCTGTTAATTTTACTAATCCTTTGCCTTTAATTTTAATAGCCTCAATTTTTAACATATCTCCACCAACAGCAGTCCATGCTAAACCATTGACTACACCAACTAGAGGAGTATTATCTATTTTTGAAACTTCAAAAACTTTTTTATCTGCAAAATTTGGTAAATCATCAATATCTATAGATACCTTTTTTATATCTGGATTTTCCAATATTTTAGTAGCTACTTTTCTCATAACACCAGCAATTTTTCGTCTAAGCCCCCTAACCCCTGGTTCTCTAGTATATTCATCTATAAGTAACTTTAGAGCATTATCACTAAGTTCAAACTCTTCTACTTTTAAAGCATGTTTTTTTAACTCTTGAGGAATTAAATACTGTTTTGCTATCTCTAACTTTTCATCAGGAGTATATGAATTAACAGCTATAAACTCCATTCTATCTCTAAGTGGAGCTGGAATTCCACCTAAATCATTAGCTGTTGCTATAAATATAGCATTACTTAAGTCTATATTGAAATTTAGATAATAATCTCTATACTCTACATTTTGTTCAGGGTCTAATATCTCCAATAAAACAGCTGTGGGGTCACCTCTATGGTTTCGTCCAACTTTATCAACCTCATCAAGCACAACAACTGGGTCCATACTCTTTGCATCAATTAACCCTTGTACTATTCTCCCTGGCATTGCACCAAGATATGTTCTTCTATGACCTCTTAGCTCATTTACATCTTCTAATCCACCCAAAGCTATACGAACCAAAGGTCTGCCTAGTGCATTAGCAATAGAGTTTGCCAAAGAGGTTTTACCAACTCCTGGTGGTCCCCAAAAACATAAAATAGCACCTGCATTTTTATCAAGTGTAATACCTCTAAGATTAGCCAACTCTCTAACAGAGAAAAACTCAACTATTCTCTCTTTTGGTTTATCAAGAGAAAAGTGGTCATTATCTAATTCTGTTTTTACATCTGATACTTTTAAACCTTTACTAGTTAGTTGACCAAATGGCATTTCAAATACCCACTCTAAATATGTATGTATCTGTTGAGTATCTCCACTATCTGGGTGCATTCTAGCAAATCTATCAAGCTGTTTTGCTATCTCTTTGTAAGCATCTTCATTGATATGAGGTTTTATCTCTTCTAGTCTCTTTTTAAACTCCTCTATCTCCTCTTCTCTTTGATTATCTGCACCTAACTCTTTGTTTATCTCTTTTATCTGCTCTTTTAAAAAATACTCTTTGTTTGTTTGTTCTATTTTTGTATGTACTTTTGTTCGTATCTCTTTTTCAACTCTAGCTGACTCAATTTCACTTATAATTATGTCTATAAGTTGCATAAGTCTTTGTTCTATATTCTGTTCTTTATATATCTCATAAGCTTCTGTTTTTGATATTTTTAATAGTGATGCTACCAAGTCTGCAATTCTATAAGGTTCATCTGTTTCAGATATTGTTTTAAGTAAATCAGCTGGTATATAATTTTGAATTTTTGATAATTGTTGGAGTTTTTCATTTAATACTCCAATTAAAGCTGTTACTTTTAACTCATCATATGGTTGATTTTTTATAAGATTTATCATAGCACTTTGAAAAGATGTCTCATCTATTGTAACATCTTCTATAGTAGAAATCATTTCACCTTTTGCTAAACCTTGAAAAAGTATTTTTACTCTTCCATCTGGAATATGTACCTTACGCATAATAGAACCTATAACGCCAATGGCATTTACACTATCTATATCTCTAGCACCCTCAAATCCCTCTTTTGAGGTAGTCAAAAATAACAAAGAGTTTTTTTCTATAGCATAAGTTGCTGCTTCTATATCCTCTTTTTTAGTTAAAAAAAGTGGACTTATCATAAATGGATATAAAAAAAGGTTATCCTCTATAATAATAGGTAGTTGAGTTGGAAATGATTCGTAATTACTAAGTTGCATCTATCGCTATCCTTTATTTAAACAGTTTATCAAAGAAACTCTCTTTAGGAGGTTCTATATCTGCTGAATTTAAAGTTGATTTTTTATTTTTTTCTATATAAATTTCGGCTGCTTTATCTTTGCCAATTCTTTTATATAATCTAGCTATATTTTCATTGAGAAGATATTGAGCCATAGATAATCTAACCTTTAGAGTATCTACAATTGGTTTATATATGGAATTTGGATAATCTTTTGTAAACTTATCCACATTTTCCAATGTATCCATCATTAATTTTTGGTCTCTATTTATATCTTTTAAACCTAAAAATCCTGCTTTTATTTTTAAAAATTTAGCTAATTCTATCTTTTCACCTGACGCATATTTTTTAAGATATTCATCTAAGTAATAATCAGCCATTAAATAACTTTTGTCTTTCATATGAGCTTGTGCTAATATTAAAGTAGCTGTTGGAAGTAGTGGTGAACGCATATGTTCACTTCTTAGTGAAATATAATAGTTATCTGCTTTATCAAAATTAGAAGAAGAGATACTTTTGATAATATTTTTATACCAATATAAAGCAGGTCTATCATACTCTTTGACTACATTTTTATCGCTACACCCAATAAACACTATAACAGCTAGTGTAAAAAGCATACTTTTTGTATAATTTGTTAACATTCTTAACCTTAAATTAGGGTATCTTAAGTCCCATATAATTTTGAAGATTATAATACCTCAAACTCTATTATATTTGGCTATAATTTACCCAATAGAAAACAAACAACAGGAAAATAACAATGAAACTAACAATTATTGGTGCAGGTGCTATGGCTATGGCTATGGTAAAAGGGTTAGAAGATAAATATATTTTGGAGTTTGTCGTTAGAGATATATCAAAAGTTGATAATAACTATAGTGTTTTTAAACTAAATAATTTTGATATAACTGATAAAAATATTATACTAGCAGTTAAACCGTATGCACTCAAAAGTGTAGCATCAAAATTAAAAGGTAAAGCAAATACTATCTATTCTGTATTGGCTGGAACATCTTTAGAAACGCTAAAAGATAATATAAGTGCATCAAACTATATTCGCACTATGCCAAATGTATCAGCCAAATTTGGGGCATCAACAACTATTCTAACAGGAGATATAGAAAAAAAAGATGAAGCTATAGAGATATTTTCTACTATTGGAGATACATTTTGGGTTGACACTCAAAAAGAGATAGATATAGCAACAGCTGTTGCTGGTTCAGGTCCTGCACTTTTGTCTTTGGTAGCTGAAGCTATGATGGATGGATTAGTTAAAGAGGGTATGAAAAGAGTAGATGCAATAAATATTACAAACTCACTTTTTAAAGGATTTGCTCCTCTAATAGGCTCAAATCATCCTGCACTTATAAAAGATAGTGTAATGAGTCCAGCAGGAACAACAGCTGCTGCTTATACAGCTCTTGAGAATGGTGCTGTTAGAGGTTCTTTTATTAAAGCAATAACAAAAGCTTTTGAAATTACACAAAGATAAATATATATTATCTCTATATTTTTCAAAGCATAAATTTTTCTTAAATTATTATAGTAATAAAATAAAATTATGGTACAATAAAATAATTTAATACTATTTTTTAAGAAAGGTTAAATATGCTTAAAATATTTAAACGACTACTTTTTTTATGGTTTATTCTCCTTAATAGCTTTTTATGGGCTGATGGAGAGGATACTCGCATTACTATTAGTGATGCAGCTTCTGTTTATGAGAATAGTGGAACAATGAGTTTTACTATTCAATTAAGTGAAGAGCCTGATTGGGGCGATTCTGTAACTGTATATTACCAAACTATTAATGGAAGTGCAAAAGCAGGAGAAGATTATACAGAAACTAATGGTTCTGTAACTTTTTATGGTAAATCTATACTTCCACCTCATTTAGGTGACGACTCTAAAACTATTACTGTTAATATTATTGATGATAATAGATATGAAAATAGTGAAAGTTTTTATGTTCAAATTTCAAATTCAAAAGATGGCTATGATGTTACAGATGATGAAGGATATGGAATTATATATGATGATGATACAAAACCAATTGAAGCTAAAATGTATGATAGATATGAATATGAAAGAGATAACAATTGGACTCTAGCTTTTACAGTAGAATTAAATCAAAATGCACCAAAAGATATAACTTTGCATTACTCTACAGAAGATATTACAGCAAAAGCAGGAGAAGACTATATCTCTTCTAGTGGCACTATCACTATTGCAAAAAATTCAAAATATGGATATATAAATATCCCAATTATAGCTGATACTTTGCCAGAAAATAATACAGAAGCATTTAAAGTAAAATTAGATTCTATTAGCGAAGGAACAATAACTACAAATGCAGTTCAAGGAACTATTGTTGATGATGATGCTATCAAGGTGGATATAACTAGCAGTGATGTAAATGAGGGAAATATCGGAGACCATAATAGTATGACATTTAAAATCTTTTTAACAAAAGATTATCCACTTACTACTCCACTCACTATTAATTATACTACAGAAGATGGTTCAAGTCCATCTGCTACAGAAAATAATGATTATAATAAAACAACAGGTTCAGTTACATTTAATAAAGGAGATAGAGACAAAATAGTTAATGTTCCAATTATAGGTGATAATACTATTGAACCTGATGAAAATCTCAAAATGACTATCTCTGGTAGCTCATATATAATAGATAGCTCTTCAGAGAGTGAAATACTAAATGATGATGGAAGTTATCCTAGTGTTGATTTTTCTACAGGAGATGTCTCTATAGTTGAGGGCAATAGCTCTACAAAAACACTTAATTTTCATTTTGAATTAGATAAAGATGCTTTACCAAATAGCTCTTTTGATTACTATACACAAGATGATGAAGCTACTACAGCAGATAATGATTATGTCAAAATCAATAAAACAACATATAATATCCCAGCAGGAACAAGAGATATAGATATATCTGTAACAATTAATGGAGATACCAAAATAGAAGAGGATGAGATATTTTATCTCAAATTTGATAATGAAAAAAATATAAATATAACAGGTCATACAGCCAAAGGTGAAATACTCAATGATGATGGAAGTTATCCTATATTATATTTTACTCATACTCAATATTCTGGTAGTGAAGGAAATAGTAGTCAAAAAGATATAAATATTACACTTCAATTGGATAAACCTATGCCATATAATGGCTCATTTAGATACCATACAACGGACAATACAGGTAGCTCAAATATGGCAATTGCTGATGATGACTATCAATCTATTGATTATACAACTTATAATATTAGTATAGGAGAACAAAATATTACTATACCAATTAAGATAAATGGAGATACTGATATTGAAAATGATGAAGATTTTTTATTTGAACTAGAACAAGGTACAGAACAAAATATCAGTATTGATGAAGGTAGCAAAGAGGTTATTATATTAAATGATGATGGTTCATATCCAACTATTGACATAAATACTAGTAGTTATACAGTTGTTGAGGGCAATAGTTCTAAAACTATTTTAAAAATTATGTTGAAATTGGATGCTCCTGCCTTAAAAGGTAGCTCGATAAAATATTATACAGCTGATAATACAGCACAAGATGGAAGTAAATCAAGTGAAGATAGAGATTATATAAGAAACAGAGGAGAATTGGCTATTGAAGAGAATGCTACTACAGCCTCTATAGATATAGAAATATTAGGAGATACTCTTATTGAACCTGATGAGAGTTTTAATTTTTTTATTGATGATGCCAAAAATATGACTATAGGTAGAAGTGTTACTGTTATAAATATACTAAATGATGATATTCATAGTAATGACCCTTTTGTTTGTGATGAACATATGTATATATCAAGTAGTAAAAAAAGAGGAAGTGTTGAAACTGGTAAAATGTGGCTTCATAGAATTGATACTACTCAAAATCCATTTAGATTTGAAGTAATGGATGATGATGGAGAAGATGATTTATATAATGCAATTGCTTATAATCCTGATGATAATTATATATATGGATTATACTATAGAAATCTAATTAAATTAACTAAAACAGGAAAAGTAATTGATTTGGGTAAAATCACAGGATTACCAGATATTTTTGATACAAAACAGCTATATGCAGGAGCAATTAATAATGGTTACTATTTTATAACAGGTAGAAATACCAAACAAAACTATATGTTTAAAATCAAACTAAGTGATATGAGTGTAGAAGATATAAATCTAACTCAAAGTGTAGCTATTCAAGATTTTTCATTTTATAATGAGAGTAATGGTACTAGATTTTTATATGGTATAGATAAAAATGGAAAATTAACCAAAATTGACTCCATCACAGGAAGAGTAAGATTTATTGGAAATGACCATACAGGATATAAATTTGACTCCTCATTTTCTGATAAAAATGGAAGATTTTTTGCCAATGATAGTAATGGAAATGGATTTTTTGAGTTTAATTTAGCCACTGGAGAAAAAAGTTTTATCTCTAGTTCCCAACCAGCTACTTATAATGATGGAGCAAACTGTATTAATGCTGAACTTCTGTTTACCGATTATGGTGATGCTCCGTTAAAGTATGCTAAGACTTGGCACAATATATCCAATGGTATCTATCTAGGAGATAAAGTTGACCATGATGTTGGTGATTATGATACAATCAATGCAGATGGTGATGATTTAAATGGAGTAGATGATGATGATGGTGTAACACAAATAGATGGTAGTGATATAAATGGAACATATTTTGAAACCAATGCTACCCATCAGCTAAAGGTTAAACTATCCAAAGAGGCATATCTAAAAATATGGATAGATACAAAAATAAATGGTACATTTGATAATGGTGATGATTTGGTATATAATTCAGGCTCTAAACTTAGTGCAGGAGAACATACTATAAGTTTTACTCTACCACCTAATCTAAAAGAGAATACAAAGACCTATCTAAGAGCTAGAGTATCATCATATCCAAGCATGAACCCAACAGGATTTGTCCAAGATGGTGAGGTAGAAGATTATATGATATATTTTGGAGATGGAGTTCATCCACTTAGAGGTATATTTAATATCGAAAGAACCAATAGTGACTCATACCCAATTAATAGTAGTGATAGAAATGCTTGGTTTACTCAAATAGTTGGTAGAGATTTTGATTACTCTTTAGTTTTTTATGAAGAGGATATGAGTGCTCAAAAAGAGTTAGACAATGTAACAGTCAAAATTGACCTAATTGATGAAGATACAAATGCTACACTCTATACCAAATATGCTTATATCAAAAATACTCCTCCAAAGAGTAGAATAGATAATTTACTTCCAAATGACTTAGATACTCTACCAGCTACAAAAAGAGCTATATTTAAAATCAGTTATGGAGTTAATAGTGATGGAAGCATTATTCAAGCCCCATGTACCACAAACCCAAAAACATGTTTTGATGCACTGCCAAATACTGCTTTTGTATATGCCAAAGATGATTTTGCAATTAGACCAGACTATTTTCATATAATTTTATATGATAACAATAGCTCTATTAGAGTGAGTACAGCTCCAAATAATACTACACCATTAAAAATTGCATCAGGATATGATTATAATCTAAGCATAACAGCATCTAGCTATAATGGAAATGATACTACACCATCAGCAAACTATAACGGTATAGCAAAAAGAGTATTGGAATTCTTAGATAAATCTAATATAGCTTGTCCAATAAAAAATGATATAAACTCTACAGAAAATTTTATAAATGGCAAAAATACAACTCAACTATTAGAACTACAAGAGAGTGGAAACTATAAATTACATATAATAGATAATAGTTGGAGTAGTGTTGATATAACAAAAGGTGATTGTGATATAAATAGTTCTACTGTCTCAGCTAATGGAAATATTAAATCAGGATGTAATATTGTTTCAATTAAAGATATAAATCTAACATCATATCCAGACCATTTTGCTATTAATCTAAATATACAAAATATACCAAATAGTAGCCATAATGATTTTATCTATATGAGTGAAATGAACTCTACATTTAATAGTGTAGCTATTGCATATCAAGGTGATATAGTAGCTCAAAGTGAAGATAATAATACCAATAAAAATTTTACTTGTGGATGTATGGCTCAAAATGTATTATTAGGTTTAAATGCCACTACCTTATCAGATACTGGTATAGATACTCCTCTAAAAACATCTGATGGAAATATCAATGTAAATTTCGTAAGAACTATTGAATTTAATAATGATGGAAATATAACAGTAGATAAAAATACAGCTTTAAGCAATTTACCAATTATTGATATAACTGCTGATAAATTTACATCAGACCATAATGGTTCAGCAAATATAGATATTAGATACAATATAGATAAAAATCTATCTAAAACTATAAACCCTATAAAAATAACATTTCATAGTTTTGAGTATAATTCAACTAATTCATCATCAGTAGCACACAATCAAGAATCTCCTATGTATATACCAAATGGACATCACAATTTGAAGAATACTATTCGTAATTTTTATTTCTCACAAATTGCACCTGACAAAGCTAACTATCCAACTATAGATTTTAATATAGAAAATAGTATTAGAACCCCTATACAAGTAGAAATATTTTGTGGTAATGGAGTTAGTAATACTCTTTGTGTCGATACCAATTTAACAACACATACCAATTTGGCAAGTAGTCCAAGGGCTGAATTGGGTTGGTATATTTCTATTGACCATAATGGTAGTGTAGATGGTAATATTATAGAACTTAAACCAAATAATATAAATCCAAATGTTTTATCTATTACTCCACCAACACCTATAGAGTTAAATAAAGGAAGAATAGGAACTATAATGACAAGATTTACAAATCCAACAGATAAACAGATATATAGAGTTGATATATTCTGCTCCCCTCAGTTAAAACACTATTCTGGTGTACCAAAAACAGATATAGGAGGAAACCCTATACCTCCAGGAGTACCTGATTATATAGTATCAGGAAGTGATAATAATAGCTCCACTTGGACAGGAGTTGGTAGAACTGGTAAAATTTTAGAGATAAAATCAAATAGAAATTCTGCACATAAAATGGATTGGTAAGGAGTTTTCTTAAATTAACTTTAATTAAAAAATTAATTTTATATTGTAAACTAGTCCTTATATTAATAATAGTTATTATATACTATTGTTAATATAACTTTAATATAAAGGATTAGCTATGATAAAAAGATTTTTATTGTTATTTATGCTTTTTGTCTCTTTTTTTAGCCAAAAGGCATTAGCTATCAGTATTGTCCTAGATGGAACCCAAAAACTTATAAGTGGTCAGGAGTGCCAAACTGCCACTTATAGATTTGGAACTCAATCCTCTTATCAAGGGCAACCTATAGATTTAATACTAGAGGTTACAGCTGAGGATAATGAATATAATGCTGATAAATGCGTAGATATTGTTGATAATGTTATTGGATTTCGTCTAAGAGACAAAGATTTTTCTAATAATTATGCTTATATGGATATAAAAGTTACTGTTGTAAAAAAAGGAACATTAACCCCTTTAAATGTGGATGCTATTACAGTAACAAATTTTGATTTGGATAGTAATCCATATTATACAGGAACTGATGATGTTTATTATAAAAATCCTACAAAAGTATATCTTAGTGAATTTACAAATGTTACAGAGAGTAGAGGGAGTTTTTTTAATAACTATACAACCAAACTAAAAGGTCAAAGCAGTGGTAACTGTGATGATAGTGCTACCTTATTACAAAAAGAGTGTAGAGGTGGAGTTTCATTTAATAATACTTCATCATTTTATGCAAGAGTTCAAAATGATAATGCTTATGGTACATATAATAGTAGATATGAAGCATATAGACTTATTCAATTTTCATTTGAATTAAAAGATTTAACTCCTTTAATGTCTGATATAGAACTTCCTTGTGGTATTTCAAACTATTCAACATCAAATAATTCATGGATAGAGGGAACAACACACACTAGATATATAGATAACATGGATATATCTAAAACATTCAAAATAGAAAATACTCAAAGTATAAAATTAACAATCAATGGCGAAACAGAAAAAAACTTTGACTGGGTCTATATATATGATGAAAATAATAATCAAGTATATGTAGGTTCTGGAATTTTTAATAATACACCAATTACAGTAACTGGTTCAAAAGTTACAGTAAGAGTAACAAGTGACCGTTCAGTAACAAAATCTGGGATTTCTGTTAAAATTGAGGGTGTAGGTTGTGAAGAAGAGCCAATCATTAGTATAGTCAATCCTGTAGAGATAACAGAAGGAGATAGTGGAGATAAAGATTTAATATTTACAATCAATTTAGATACACCTGCACCAAGTAATGGTGTAACTGTGCAAGTTGACCCACATAATATAACTGCTTTGGAGGGAGAAGATTACTCAAGAGTTATAAGCTCAATTAATTTTAATCAAGGAGAGTTACAAAAAACTATAATCTATAAAATACATGGAGATACAAAAGTAGAAGACAATGAAACTTTTAGTATAGAGCTTCATAATCCTCAAAATGCTAAACTAGATGAAAATAAAAGCAGTGCTATAGGTACTATTATCAATGATGATAAAGAGATTTTTATATCTATTGCAGGAGATGTAAATATTACAGAAGGAGATAGTGGAACACAACCTTTAGATTTCAAAATTTTATTAAGTGACCCAGCACCAATTGGTGGAGTTACAGTTCAAGTTCAACCACATAATATAACTGCTCTTGAAGGTGAAGATTATAGTCGTAATATTAGTTCAATATATTTTGCACAAGGGGAAAAAGAGAAAACTATATCTTTTAGTATAAAAGGAGATACAAAAGTAGAAGATAATGAAACATTTAGCATAGAAATAGATAATCCTCAACATGCAAAAATAGATGAAAATCATAAAATAGCTATTGGTACTATTATCAATGATGATGGTTCTAAACCTGTAGGATGCTTACAAACTGCATGGATGTTTCAAAATAAACCAACAGATATAAGTGCGTTAAATCTAGCTAATGGACAGATGTCATTAGTTAAAAACAATATAACTAATGACAATATTAATTCTCTAGGTTTTAATAAAAAAGATGGATATTTTTGGGGATATAACCATACAAAACAAGATGGAACAATCACAAGAATAGGTATGAATAACCATGGGAATTGGATATCTGAAGATTTTAAAGTATCTGGACTTAATAGATTTGACTCTTATGTCGGAGATATAGATAATAATGGACACTTATATCTAAAAGGTGGAGGTAGCAGTAAAAGAGTTGTTGTCATTGACCTTGACCCAAACTCTTCAAACTATCTTAAAAAAATTAAAGATTTTAATCTTAATTTCAATTTAAATACTGCTGATTGGGCTTTTAACCCAAAAGATAATATGCTATATGCAGTCAATAATGGAGGCAGAAATAAACAAAAATATCTATATAAAATAGACCCATCAAATGGACATAAATTATCTAAACAAAATACTATGTTAACAGGTGGTAGAGGATTTGGAGCAAGTTTTTTTGATGCAAATGGATTTTATTATATTTATGATAATAGAAGTGGAAATATATATAGAATTGATGTAGCACATTCAGCAAAAGCTATATTATTTTCACATGCAAATATAGTTAGTAAAAATGATGGTGCAATGTGCACAGATGCACAATTTAAATTTGATTTTGGAGATTTACCAGATAGATATCCAACTAGATTAGAAAGCAATGGTGCTAGACACTCTTTGCCTACTTATGGAGAACCAACTGTATATATGGGTAGTGGAGTAAGTAGTGAAAATAATGGAAAACCATCAAATAGTGCCAATTTAGATAGTAAAGATGATGGAGTCAAATTAAATAATAGCTCTTTACAAGGCAAATCCATTGATGCAGGAACAACAACTACTCTCACAATCTCAACTCATGGAAGAGGCTATCTAAATGCTTGGATTGATTGGAATAGTGATGGAGATTTTAATGATGCAAATGAGCAAATAGCTCATAATATAGATGGTAGCAGTGGTTTAATTACTCTTAATATTACAGCTCCAAATAGTGCTACAGATAGAGAAACTTATGCTAGATTTAGATATAGTTATCAACAAAATTTAACTCCTACAGGTTCAGCAATAGATGGAGAAGTAGAAGATTATGAAATCAATATTCATGGTAATTTAGAGCCTTTTACTTGTACCCAAAAACTATATTTATCTAATCGTACAAGATTAGGAACAGGTAGTGGAGACAGTGGTGCTACTTGGTTACATAGTTTTTATACTATGACTCCTGCATTTACTCCTATAGGAGATGGATTTACTAGTAGTGATGGTGGTTACAATGCTATTGGATATAACCCTAAAGACAATTTTATATATGCACTCTATGGTAACAGATTATTAAAAATAGACAAAAATGCTAATATCAAAGATTTAGGAGTAGTAAATGGTCTTCCAGATGAACAGCTATATGCAGGAACATTTGATAGAGAAGGATACTATTTTGTTAGTGGTAATGGAAATGAAGATAATAAAATATATAAAATAGATATAGAAAACAATACAGTAACAAAAGTAATAAATATCAATTTAGATGGAGAAGATAAATCTGTTAAATTTTGGGATATGGCAATAGATACAAGTGACCAATATCTATATGCTATGTTAGTAAAAGATAGTGGAGATGATTTTACCAATGATAAATTTGTAAAAATAGATAAAAATACAGGTGCTATGAGCATAATTGGTGAAGAATATAATGATATAAACTCATATATAAGTCTAATTTACACTGATAGCAATAATAAAATAGTAGCTATTGCAAATGGTGGAGGTATGTATGAGATAAATCCATTAACAGGAACTGCTTATTGGATAAATAGCACACCTGAACTTAGTTATTATAATGATGGAGCAAGTTGTCCTGATGCCACATTAATATTACCTCCTCATATTCCTAGACTCTCTATAGGAGATGTATCTAAAGCTGAAGGAGATAGTGGAGAGACAAATTTTGAATTCAAAGTATCTATAGATGCAGATTTACCAATGGCTCCTATGGGTATGCCTGTATTTTTCTTCTATAAAGTTTTAGATGGAGATGGTAATGAAGTAACTCCTCCACATGGAGTAGCAACTCAAAGTGATAATGATTTCCAAGGTGGTAATGGAATTGGTATTAATATGAATATATTCTCAGATAAAAGAGAAGCAACAATATCTGTACCTGTTTATGGAGATACAAAAGTAGAACCAGATGAAGAGTTTTTTGTAGATATATATTTTCCACAAATGTTTCCTCAAAACTTTTGTCTATTAGGAAAAAGTAGAGGAGTAGGAGTTATACTCAATGATGACATAAAATTTAAAATAATAAGAACAAATGGAGATGATAGTGATGATAAACTATATACACAAATAACAAATAGAGATTTTGATTACTCTATTATATCAAATAATGATACCATAGATGATATGACACTTAAAATAGAATTAATTGATACTAACTCTAATGATATTTTATATAGAGGTTATCAATATATTCAAAATAGTAATAGAGCAGATATTATAAATGAAAATGATTTAAATATAACAGAAGCAACAAAAGATGCCCACTTTAGAGTCTCTTTTCTCAAAGATGAAAATGGAACAATAGCTCATGGAAACTATGCTAATGAAGAGAGTTATAATAATATGATAACTCAAGCAGGATATACAGAGATGTCACAAGATGATGCAAGTGACCATTTTGCAATTAGACCTGCTGGATATATAGTAGAGATAAGAGATATAGATGAAAATAATAATACTATAACATATAGAGATAGTAGCTATAGTGAAGATAATCCATTAAATCTATCTGCTGGATATAACTATCTAATATATGCCAAAGCTATAGGATATGATAACAACAGCTCCATAGCATTAGGATATACTACAGATAATATAGATGATATAAATGCTACACTAATATTTGATGATAAATTAAGCTGTAATGATATAAGTAATGCACAACTACATAGCTATAGCTTTAATAATGGTGAACTTAGAAATACTATTACACATGAAAATGTAGGAAAATATAAATTAAGAATTATTGATAATTCATGGAGTGATATAGATAAAAATAGTGGCGATTGTATTCCAAATAGCAGTATTATTTCCAATAATGCAAATGAAAAATCTGGATGTGATATATCAACAGATGCAATAGATAAATATCATGAAATATCTATGAAATTTTATCCATATGAGTTTGCAATAGATGCACAAGTACAAAATATACCAAATAGTAATAAAGATTTTGTATATATGAACGATTTAAATGATAGCTTAGATATGGCATTGGATATAAAAGCAAATATCTTAGCACAGAGCAAAAATCATATACCTTTAACAAACTTTACATATAGTTGTGTTGCTAATGATGTAATTTTATCTCTAAATTATAATATAACAACAGATAGAATTAATAATCAACCAACATATGATAAGATATTAACAACAAAAGGCTCTGAAGTTTCATTCAAAAGAGTAGTAGCATATAATGATATAACACCTGATATAGATAATGTAGAAAAAAGCCATTTAGATAAAAATATAACAATCAGTGCTGATAAATTTTTAAATATCAATGAGGGTAATAGTAGTATAGAGATATTATATAATATAAATAAAAATCTAAGTGAACCTATAAATCCTGTAGAGATTAAATTTAATAATTTAGAGCTAAATAGTACAATAAATATTGCAAAAATAAAAAATAAAACAGCACAAGCAAATGGTATAGGTAATTTAAATATAGATAAAAAATTATACTTTTCTAGCGTAGCACCAGATATAGAAAACTATCCTGATGAGTATGATAGATATTGTGTAACTCCTATTACTGTATTAATTTATTGTGAAAATAATACAACATGGTGTAATAAAATGATAGAAAACAATGGCTTAAATAACTTAAAAACCAATCTTGGATGGTACACATCTCTTTTACATGATAGTAATACAGATGGAAAAGTATTAGGATTTACAGTAAATAATCTATTATCTAATGTAAACCCAACAGCAAATAATCTACCTAATTTCAATGAAAATAAGGGAAGAATAGTAAATCTAACAACAGGATATAGTGGAAATACATATCCAGCAGAAGTTCAAGTAGATATGGATTTAAGCCCTTGGCTAAAATATCATAGAGACCCAGCAAGAAATGGTATTCCATTTTGGCGTAATACATTTAGAGATAGAAATGCAACTTGGTCAGGAGTAGGAGATACAGGAAATCAAATTGATATAAAAACAACAACTATACCAGCTAAAAAAATATCTTGGTAGGGATTAGCTTAAATAATAATTAATTTATTTATTAATTTTATATATTCATTTAATCCTTATATAAAGCAATCTTCCTTATAATATAAAAATATTTTTATATAAAAAAGGTAAGATGTGCTTTTAATAAAAATAAAATGGATTGGGAATAAATATGTTAGAAAAAAAAATCAAAAAAGGTATAGCAATGATAGAACTTATCTTTGCTATTATGGTAATAGGTATAGTCTTGCTCTCAACTCCAATGCTTATTCAACAATCAGTTAAAAGTGGTTATGTAGCAATACAACAAGAATCAATTGCAGCAGTATCTACTCATACAGCCATACTTTTAAGTAAACATTGGGATGAAGGAGATGCCAATAATACAACTGGTGTTGCTCCAATTATACAATTAAGCAATGCTAAACCTAGTTCTCCTTTTACATTAAAAGGTATAGTAGATGTTAATCTCTCAAGTAGAACATCATCCATTGGAGAAAATAATCTTACTGCTTTTGCTATTGGTCCTGATTGGAATGAGACATCACCAAATTTTTATGATGATATTGATGATTATGATAATAGTGAATTAAATTTAACAATATTTGGAAATGAAAGTACTACAATAAGTACAGGAGAGTATATTGACCAAAGTATAACCATTAAAACCAATATAACATTTGCAGATGATAGACCAGTATCAGATTTTAATCAAACAATAATAGATGCTGGAAATAATATATATATTCATCAAGATATATCTCCAAATGATAGCAATATTAAATTTGTAAAAGTCAACCTAACTAGTCATAATGCAGATGTTCCAGAACTTAATAAAAGTATTACTCTAAATGCTTTTTCTTGTAATCTAGGAACATATACATTAGGGGAGGCACAATATTAATGAAAAATAAAAAAGCATTTTCACTTATTGAAGTAGTATTTGTACTTGTTATTTTGGGTATTGTAGCATCAATAGTATCCAAAATTATTGTACAAGTTTATGAAAATTATATTATACAAAAAGCTATATATAAAGTTAGTATAAAAACAGAATTGGTAGCAAATGAAATAGTAAACCGTTTAACTTATAGAATAGAGGGTACAACTATATCAAAAAATCATGTTCAAATAAAAAATGGACAACCTCTAAAATGGCTTCCAATAAGAGATGTTCCCACTGGAGGAACTACATTTACATCTATTGAATGGATAGGTTATGATAATGACAGCTTTTCATCTCACTCTAGCCCAAATTGGACTGGAGTTGCAGATTATGAAAATGCATCTATTAATCAATTTGATACCCCAGGTTCTACACTAGCTAATACAGCTACTATTATGTCAAATCTATCAAATAATCAAGTTGATTTAAGTGAAAATAGACCTGCTGCTGTTATATTTTATGAAGATAATAACTATTATACAGGAAGTAATAAATATAACCCAATCTGTATGGGAATGATACCAGAAGATGCTAATAGTACAACAGATTGTATATTTCCTGTATATAATGACGGTAATACTACTTTAAAATTTACAAGAGACCAAGACCCATATAGTAATACACTTAGACCCAAAATTATTACAGAAAGATATAAATTAGCATGGAGTGCTTATGCTATAGCACCAGAAGACCCTGATGGAGATGGTCGTTTTGATTTGGTTCTCTTTTCAAATTATCAACCATGGAATGGGGATAGCTACTTAGATGCAAATACAACAAAACATATTCTAATGGAAAATGTATCTGTTTTTAAATTTTCTGAAAATGGTGGAGTTATAAGATTTAAAATCTGTGCTACAGAAGAGATAAGCCCTGATAATAATATTAGTACATGTAAAGAAAAAGTGGTAATCAGATGAAAACTATTAAAAATAACTATATTAAAAAGCATAGAGCTGGTTTTTCTATGGTAACGGCTATATTTGTAATATTTATAATGGCTTCATTAACAGCATTAATAATGAATGTTACAAGCAAAACAGTTAAAGCAACAACACAACAATATCAAAAAGAACAAGCCTCACTTTTAGCAAGAAGCTATACAGAACTTGCTATGTTATATGCAATTAACTATGATAGAAATGGTAATAATAACTGTATTCAAGATATTAACGCATCTTTTGGAGATACAGAAAATTTATATACAATACAAACCCACTTACAATATATAGGTAACAGTGAATTACTACCAAATTGTGGAACACTTTTAACTCCAACATGGAGTGTAGCAAATCCTACAGGATTTGACTCTGCTATATCTATAGTTATTGATGTCTTTATAAAATATAAAGATTTTGATGACCCAAATGGTAGAGATATAACTTTTCATAGAAGAACTGTTCAAAAACTTTAATAAATAAATTAATTTATTTGATTTATTTATTGATTTACCTTTCATTTACCTATATTCGGTATAATATTAAACTTAATTTCATTAAGGATAACAAACAGAAAAAGGATTTATCATGAGTAAAAATATAGTGGGAAGACATATTGACCTATCAGATTCTATTAGAAATTACATTTCAGAAGCTATTGATGGGTTAGATAAATATAATTTAAATATTATTTCAACAAACACTATTATCTCAGGTGATAATAAAAACAAAGATGGAGTTTTACTCGAACTTGTTATTAATCTAAAAGACAAAAATACAATTGTCATTACTCAAAGAGACAAAGATATATATACAGCAGCAGATGAGGCTATTAATAGAGCACAAAAAGCACTTAGAAGATATGCTGATAAAATCAAAGACCATAAAGTAATGTCATTTAAAGATATGGGTGCAGATGCTGAAGCTGTACTAGACCTAGAACCAGATGAGGTAGAAATAGTACCAATGGATTTAGAACTACATAAGCCATTAGATTTTGATGAAGCTATAGAGGCATTAAAAGCTGAAAAGAAAAGACAATTTATTGTATTTAATGATTATGATGGACTAATGAGAGTTATGTATAAAAGAGCTGACGGGAAATTTGGGCTATATTAATATTTTAGTACCTAGTATATATGCTAGGTACATCTATTTTTAACTCTTTTTATCATGAAAAAATCCTTATTTTTAATACTTATTATTATAACAATAACTCTAGCTAGAGATAACTCTACAACTGATACAACTCAAAATATTTTAAATGATTTTGATAATGAAGATATAGCCACTATAGATGAACCTATTTTTGGTATTAAAGGAGAGAGATACTCTTTTAGTAAATCCAAACGACTTCTAGCTTTAAAAATATATCCTAGACACCAAAAAACTTTCTATAGTGAGTGTAAATATATTATATCAAATAAAAAACTTATTCCTATTCATAGAAGTTGTGGCTTTCATTATAGAAAAAATAAAATTCGCTCAAAAAGAATTGAGTGGGAACATATTGTTCCTGCTTGGCACTTTGGTCATCAGCTAAAGTGTTGGCAAAAAGGTGGGAGAAAAACTTGTCGTCAAACCAATACTAAATTTAAACAAATGGAAGCTGATATGCACAATCTTGTTCCAGCTATTGGAGAGATTAATGGAGATAGAAGTAACTTTAAATATGGAATGATAGAGGGAGAAAAAAGAGTTTATGGCAAAGTAAATATGGAAATAGACTTCAATAGTAAAAGAGCAGAACCTAGAGACTCTGTATTTGGAGATATAGCTAGAACCTATTTTTATATGCGTGACCGTTATGGACTAAAAATATCTAAATCCCAAGAGAAGATGTTTATAGCATGGAATAACTTAGACCCTGTTAGTAATTGGGAAAAAAAGAAAAATCAATTAGTAAAAAAAATACAAGGGGATGAAAATCTATATATTACAAATTATAGAAAAATGGAACAATTAGGCTCTACTAAAGAGGCTACTAGTTTCAAAGATATAAAAGAGGAGTTATATAAAAAATATGGAAATATTCTAAATAAATTATCTCCTACTTTTGCTGGAACTATTCTTATTATTTTAACCATTATAGTTTGGTATAAAAGACAAAAGATGGCACAAAACAACAAAACTTTCACAAAAAAGTAAGAAGAACGGATTTAAAAGCAAAAATATATAAACTTGAAAATAGAAAATATATAAAAGAGGGTTAATACGAGTGATTTTCTAACAGTTAAATTTAATCGCAAAAAACACAAAAAAATAGATTAAAATCAATTATGTTATAATTCCAAATGAAATCGACAACTCAATTAGCTAAAAAATATGGTGTGTCTTCTCAAACAATTAGAAATT
>Ga0256828_1000751_pt1 | contig 21166 bp, 18 predicted proteins | sample CV88metaG_FD_185993 | JGI IMG/M metagenome (GOLD analysis project Ga0256828, IMG submission 185993) | Hydrothermal vent microbial communities from East Pacific Rise, Pacific Ocean - CV88 | ecosystem: Environmental > Aquatic > Marine > Hydrothermal vents | place: Pacific Ocean: East Pacific Rise...
AGAATACGATAATGTAGGTTTAGAAAGTATAGCATTTGCATTACTGTTATAGCTATATACAGGACTATATACTACATTTATTGTACGTCTCTGTATATTAGAATAATTTATAGTCTGTTTACTATTACTAAAATCTACATAACTACTAAAGGATAACTCTCCTATAGTATGATGTATCTTTTTAGCGTCACTATAGAATAGTGAGTTAGAACTAAAAGTAGTATCTATAAAGTATCTCATCTATTCTCCGTTATACGCTGCAACTCTCCAGTAATACTTACCTTTAGGCATAAGATGTACAGATACACCACCATAGTATTTTACTGTACCTGAACTAGGCCTACTACCGTTACTTCCAGTAAACACTGTACTACTAGGAGTATCTGTACCCATCTCTTCCCAACCTTGATCATCACTACTAAAATCAGCTTCTAAATAAGGACTATACTCATTACTATAATAAAACTGTTTATTATCATCATTAAAAGTACCATTATCTATCCAAGAATCTATAGTAATAGGACCATTATATGCTAACGATACTTTATCTATTTTTGGCGTTAATGTTACATCTTCAGTAGTTAGTATAACCATTACGTCTATTAAACTATCATCAGTAAATCCGCCAGTATTATCAAATTGATATTCCGTTATACCTACTATATCTTCTATAGTCATAGCATTGTCTAAAGTATCTATAGAAGTAGTAGTCCACTCTTTAGTACTACTATCATAGTATTTCCACTCAGTATCATTAAAAGATACATAAAATAGTACTTTGGTAAATTCTTCGTTCATAGTACCTAATATATCAATAAAATCTATTTTACGTAGTGCATTAGCTGGTACTCTTAACCTAAATCTAGCTTCTTCCATAAAGCCAGGAGCTTTAACTATAGCTTCACTATCATCATAAGCGTTAGTAGATATAACGCTAAAAGTCTCATCTACACCATCTACTGTACCTATAGCCAATTCATTATATGGACCATCAGCTACTCTATATCCACCTTCTTGGTATATGTCAAAAGATGGTAGCATACTACCGTAGTCTTTAGCCTCATATGCTGCCATAGTGTCATTAAATAACTCTACACCATTAGCATAATTAGTATCTGTACTAGACGATAAAACAATACTGTAATGACCTGTAGTACCTTTAGATACCCTAGATAGTGTATATATATTTTCACCTAATAGCTTATACGGTAAAACTATAGGGGTAGAAGTGGCTTCCTTAGTTCCTGAGTTGTATACATATACTCTTAGCTCTTCTCTTGTAGAGTTAGCTTTTCTTATAAGTCTAGCTATAAAGCTATAGTAGTTACCTGTATTTATATGTGTATTCAGATTGTTCAAAAAAGTACCTAACGTTAAGCTTATATGCCTATCGTAGCTACCTGATCTATCAAAGTACATAAATGTAGTATCAAAAGATGTACTAGCAACTTCATACTTTTGTCTCATATCAACAATACCAGATAAGAAATTATAATCAGTATTATATGAAAATCTATTACTATCATGTCTTACTATAAAGTTATCCATTATATAGTTTCTACTTTTTGTATTTAGCATATACGTAAATGGATATCCTTGTATAGGAGTTTCTGTTAGTTCATTCCATTCTATGCTTTCTACATAACTATTATCAGGAATATATGTAGCAAGTTTTAAACTTTTAAATGTACTAGCATATCCTCTACCTTTACTATATCCAGCTCTATATGTCTCTACATCTAATCCTAAATTAGCATCATCATTTACTTTATATACTTCTTCTATAGAAGTTTTAAATCCATCTTCAAAATGATCTGTATATGGAGTTCTATGCCAAGCTATAGTATTAGTTTCAAATTCATATCTTAAATGGTAATTAGCTACATTACTTATTCTTTTTATGTCTATATCACTAATAGTAGTATTAAATATAGCTACTTCATAGACTTGCATTTTAGGACTATAAGAAGATGTATCGGTATTATGGTAAGAGCCTATATCAAAGTATACATCCTGTGTAGTATCCTCTATAGTATTATAGTAGTCAGATGTAACATCGATAAGTTTTATACCATTACACCATACTGCTCCTTTACCGTCTTCTTCTCTTGTAAATACTATACAAAATTCATCGTCATACCCTATTGCAGGTATAGTTTTATACATATTAGAATATCCATTATTGTATGCTAATGTAAGCCACTTATCATCTAGGTTCTTTTGGTTTTCCATTACATATATTTCAAATATTCTAGTACCATCTGCTGCAGATACTGACACTAAATAAGTAGCTGTAGTATTAGCAGATTTTACTTTACCTCTTATCATAAAGGAGCTAGCTGTACCTAGTTTACTTATATTCATATCTGCACCACCGCTATATGTAATACGAGCACCGCTATTAGATATTTGATAAGTAGTAAGTACATTTTCGTACTGTATAGTATTTCCTATAGTAGCATTATCAAATAGCTGTACATTACCATTACTATTCACTTTATCCGCATTACTACCGTCAAATATAACGTACCCATCTACAACACTATTTAAATCATCATTCTCATAGTCAAATCTAAAGTTAGTATCAGAAGGAAGCTCTATAGTATTACTCACTAATTCTATTTGTTTACCTTGTTTAAATACTATATCCCCACCTAATAGAGAGACTTCTTTAGTATCTTCGTTGTAACTAAGGGAAGCTAAATTTATATCAGATATAGATTCTGTAGTATCTTTACGGTCTTTTAGATACGGTAGTTTATAATACTTTAGCCCAGTGTCAGTATCACTGTATTCTTTAGGCTGATATGGTAAAACTAGTTTATTATTTAGAGATGATGTATTAGGTCCATCTGCTTTTAACTCTTTATATACAGATTCAAAAGTACTTGTCTGTGATACTTGTATTCTATTCTGCACACTACCGTATTTACTATACGGCTGTAGCCATACAAAATTAACATCTTCATTATCAAATTCTTCACCATTATACGGTCTTATAGGTATAGGAGAACTTATTTGTGGTATAGGAACATACTCTATAAGAAAGTCTGTTAACTTAGGAGTTAAGTAATCTTTATCAGTTTGGAATATAAAACATATGTCAATAGTTTTACTGTCGTCAGTTCTTTGAGATAATACAAATAGTTGTGTTAAGTAAGAATCATCTTCTATATCTAAAAGAGTCTTAATATCTATAGCAGTAGCTAAAGAACTTTGATCATCTATATCTATAGTACTAGCACTTAGTTCACCTTCGTCACTCACACCTAAGCTAAACCAAGAAGACCCATCATCAGTACTAAAAGCAACTAATAGCTTAGTGCTGTTTGGTATAGACATTTTATCGGTATTAAATTTAAACATCTGATACCATTTGCTTATATCTATGTTATTGTAGCCAGACGTAAATAGCTTATAGTAAGCATTATTTTCGTATATAGGAGCAAAATGTCCATGACTATGAGCATAATCATACTGTTCCCATCCAGTTATAGTTTTTAATTCATTATCAGAGTTTATACCAGCAACGTAATTAAATACTGCTGTATCAGCATTTATTTTAGCTATGAAGCTATTATCAAGAGTACCATCTTCAAATGTAAGAATTTCATCTCCGTATATAATTTTATCTGTTTCTATCTGTACTTGCCCCGGTACTGATACATTATATTCCGATATATTTAAGTCAAAACTACTAGTACGAAAACTACCTTCAGGATATTTATTACCGATAATAATAGCTTCAGAGGAATCTGGTTTTTCTTCATATACTATAGTCTCTGCTTTCAGTAAGATACTACCACCATTCCCATAGTTAGTAACTCTTCTAGTACTTCTACTATCAGCGGTAGTCCATATACTACTAAACTTATCTTTAAAAGTTATTGTAGGAGTTTGTATAATAGTTATACCACCACCGCACATACCTCTATATTCATTAGCTTGGTATGTATCTGAACCATAACCACCACTAGTAGTATCTACACCAAATATAAAGCAACTTCCACCAACACCACTTAGTATATTATCACTAAGGTCAGTACTTTTTTCAACTGCTCTACCATATTCTGTATTATCTTCATGTAGTATACCATTTTTATCTGGACCACCACCAGTAGCGTTAGGCCAACTATCACACCAATATAAGTTCTTTCTATGGTCTTTAAGATTCTTAGTAAACGCCAATAACCCTCTAGGATCTACTAATGCACTATCTATATTAGCCTCTGCTCTTCTTCTACCAGTACCTGTAGGTCCACAAGCCCCGCTCCATCTAGAGTCTCTATTAGCATAGTATAGGTCATAAGCACCATGAGCACCGTTATACCCATATAAACTACCTATACGAGAACCCCTACCTATAATTATATTATCCAAAGCTTTAATAAATAGTGTACCTATAGAGTAACTAACACCACGCTCTTCCCAATGCTCTAGCTCTGGTACATTAGGTACAAAAGTATATCCCCATACCGTAGGAGATCTAATGAACATATAGTAGTTATCAAATATCTCTAATGTTTGATATTGATAAACTCTAGTAATGGTAACTAAAACATTTTCATCATACTGTAGGTCTGGTTCATGTTCAAAAACTAAATGTCTACCATCTGAATCTTCTACTACATCTTTTATTGTAAGTATTTCCCAAGAACCTAGTTTATCTAAACTATTATCATCAAATATATGTTTAACGTATAGAACTACTTCATCACCTGGCATAGGACCATCACTACGTATATCCCATACATTGTATGCACACCATCCATATAAATCATGATCTTTTATAAGAGTAGCATAGCAAGATGGTGGTATAACTTCTGTATCTTGTCTGATATTAGTAATACCTAATCTACCATCACCATAAAAGTTATCTGTAGTTTTACGGATATTTAGATTCTTTAATCCTGCCATATTAGCGTTATCAAACTCTACTGCTTTATACGTATTATGGTCTTTATATGAATCTATATTAAATAGGTTCTCTGTACCTTTTGTAAACTTATAATTACTATCTATTAAACCCATATTTTCTCCTAGTGGTGAGTACTATATCCTATATCTTTTTGATACATCTTTTTACGTTCTACTGTCTTATTTGGGTAAATAGTAGTAACTTCCCATAAAGCCATTTCTGGATTATTTATATTACCTTCTTGCATACTACAAAGATTTCTTGCCATATGTTTGGTACTACCACCAAACTTAGTTTCCATATCTTCAAAAGTCCAGTATAAACCAAAAGGACTAGGAGTAGCAAAATACTTTATACCTTCTGGCAATACCTGCATACATACTGCTTCAATATTACCGTACTCATCATTATATACTTTTCTCCAAGTTCTACCAAAGTTATGATTTTCTACTACACTTCTACCATCTTTAGTTAATACTATCCATCTAACTATACCAACATCTAAGTCGTCTCTCATTATCCTACCTTATACATTATAGTCAATTTAACATTACAAGTACCAGTCACATACATCTTATATATTAATTCATCATCATATAGCACTCTTGTATGATCATCGGTTATACTATCAGTAGTAACATCTGTATCATCATTACTATTTTCCCATTTAAGCTCTACAGTATCCTGTACTTCTGTAACTTCTATTATTACTTTATACGCTAAACCAAATAGATCATAAAAGTCTTTAACCAACTCTTCTTCGGCACTATCATATACATACTCCTCTATTACATCTTTAAATGCATAGATATAAGTAGCTATTAGGCTTTTACCATCGTGTTCACCGTTAGCTCCTACAAGTGTACCTAATTCTTCATTAAAAGATACACCTTCCCATATATCTTGAGTGCTATCTTCATTATTAATAAGTACTTGATCATTGATTACAAAACCACCAAGAGGGATATAACTAAGTTCGAATGTATCATCAGATATTACTACATTCTTATCTACCATCATTCTACTTACTGAAGTACCTGTAGAGCCACTACTACCTACAGTTTGCTCTAATTCATATACTCTTCCATGTATAGTACCTTCTGTACCTGTATCAGATATTAAACCTACATCTTCTTGAATAGCATTAACTATAGCTATAAGTCTGTTAACTGTATTTGTAATTTTATTAATAAAGTCACTTATAGTCATAATACCTACTATTCTTTTTTATTCTTATTATACTATACGTTAGATTAAATTTTCTCTATACATCTCTACAAACATAGAAACACGTATAGCATCATTATTACTTTCACTCTTAAGAACTAATCTAAATCTCAACTCTTTTATAATTTTAGCTGTATCCATAGATTCTAGTACTACTCCTGTAGTGTTAGTTCCAATAAGACTTACATCATTAATAAACCTAAGTATAGCAGTATCTTCTGGTACTAGCATAAATGCACCTACCCAAGTTTCATCCCTTACACTGCTTGTAGTTATATATGTTATACCTCCGTCTACATAGTCAGCATTACCATTACCATCAGGCATTGGCATAGGAGTATTAGCAGGTAGTATTACCTCTAAAGATATAGTATCTCCGTATTGTGCATTTTCCCAAAACATGTAACCGTCTTTTAGATATACTGTTTCTGTAAATCCAATGTCTATAGATACTTCTTGTTCAGCATCTGGATTAATAAGATCTAGCTTTTCACCTTTACCAACTATACCGTTAACTAGGTCATCCCCTCTTCCTGTAAAATATAGGTATGTACCTCTTTCACTTGGAGAACTGAATATCTTTAATGATCCATCTCTATTTATATTTCTTTTTTGCATCATGTTATACGCCTTCTACATATTTAGTTAATACTTCATTGTAACTAAGTCTTCTATTAAAATATTCTAACGTTTTAATACTGAAATCTGAATCATTAATCCACCCCGCTGTACTACCATCAGGAAACCTATTTATATAAAAATTAGTTCCTCTATAATCATCATAGTCATCAAATAGTACCTTAGTTTTGTATTTACCATTAAGATATACGTTAATATATTTACCATCAGATAGTAAATCTATTTGATAATCTTTATATGTACTTATAGCGTTATTAATACGTATAGAACGTTTATTAAAATATATTTTTAAAGTTTTATTCTTTACTTCTATTCCTAACCAAGTTTTCCAAGAAGAGTCTCCTCCTATAGATACTAATCTAGTTTCTTTATAGTTCTTAACATTAACGTTTAATCTAAGTGTAAATTCTCTTGTATTAAAACTACTATCACTATAAAATTTTAATTCATTGCTACCAGTGAAGGATAAATAATCATCTACTTGTACACCGTTATTGGTATCTGCTCCACTAGCAGTACCTTCTGTTATATCACGTATAAGACCATTAGTGGTTTTAGTATTTTCTATAACACCTAGTATATCTATAAAGTCATCAGAATCTGGTACTTTTACTTGTGCTTTAAACCCAGATCCACCAGTACCTTGATAGTGACGTAATTTAATATCATAAGCAATACCTTCTTCTAGATATACTTCTTCTTCTTTCATAGCTTGTATTCCATGACTACCATAATCTGCTACTATAATCCTATTACCCATAGAAAGTTCTACAGCATCATCTCCCTGTAAGTCGAATACATAGTATCCACTAGTAGGAGCTACATATTTTGTAGTTACAATACTAATATAGTTTGTAGTAGTAGTTAAGTTTTCCCAGGTACTTTTAGTACTATCTATGTTATCTGTAACTTCAGAATACAATAGGTACTCATTACTTGCATATCTAGCCTCTACAGACCTAAACTCATCTGCATCGAATATATGTTCTGTACCCCTTGTACCAGTAGAATAAAATCTATGTAATACTCCAGATACTGTATCAGTAGTGCTCTTAATTTGTCCATATACCTCATATATATTTTCTATATTACTACCAGTCACACTATAGTTTAACCCAAATACTCTACTTATATTACCTATAAAGTTATACGAAGTACCGTTACTGCCAGAACCTATATACAATGTACTACCATAATTATGTATTTTTATAGGACCTTCTATAGTACTAGAGAACACACCATCTATATATACATAGGCATATTTAGAACTACCATCATATGTAACTATTATATTATGTGATACACCTCTAGTAAGTTTACCTGTACGAGTATATTTATCACCAATGTATACATATGCATAATCGTTAGATATTTTTATAGCATACTCATTTTTCTTATATACCACATACATAGACGAAGTAGTAGTTTCATCTATATTAAAAGTAACACCTAAAGTAAATGGTACACCATTACCTATTGTAAACCCAGGATTAAATTCTATACTAGTATTAGTAGTAAAGCTATCTACGAAGTTACTAGCAATACCAATATCTCCTTTAATAGATTCTTTAGCATACCCTATACCCAAAGTTGTAGGATCTAATTCTACATCAAATACTATATCATTATTATCTATAGGTTCTATTACATCTATATTTTCTTTATTATAGATTTCTGATAAATAGTCTTCTTTAGATTGTTCTGCATCCTCTGGATATAGTCCATCTAAAAATATTTCTACAGTAGCAGTTGTATTAGCTATCATCTGTATAACAGGATCTTTTATTTGGTATTTTGCATCAAACATAAATTCACTTAGATTATTTACAAGTACTTCATTCATTTTAGGTTTTACTATTTGAAAAGTACCTATTCCTTTTAGTGATTTAAGGTATACATTATCTAGGTATCCTTTAAACTTTATTGTACGAATATCTCCTGCTTCCATATTCATTACAACACTATTATAATAGTACATATCATTATATTGTGTAGTGTCTGTGTTTACGGTACCACTTATAGTTACTTCAGAAGTAAGAACCCCATTTTGTAACAGTTCGGCAATCCTACCTATGTCTTCCATGATTGTATCATCAGAATACATTACAGCTACTTCATTATTAACTACAGCCATAAGTACTTCACCGCTATATGTTTTTAGCTGCTGGTTAGTACCTAGTTCTCCTAAAGGTATATCTTCATCTATTTCAAATATATAACCTAATAGCTCATACTCTTTTCCACTTATATTCTTGATTTTCATATTATCCCTCTGGTATATATATTTTTCTCATGTATAGTATTAGTACTGGATTATCTAATGAAGTAGATAGTATTCTAGGAGCTATCCATACACTATCGTCAATAACTATATCTAGGTTATCCATCATATCATAATCTACATCATCATCCCCTATATCAATAGAGTACAGTACCTCATCATTAGCTACATCTTTTATATTTATTACTTTACCGCTGTTTTCATCAGATGTAAGATACTCATATCCAGTTATACAGTATGTTTCGTTTTCTTGTACCTTGAACGGTACTCTATTACTTTTTATTTCTGGTATATAGCACATATAAGTACGTCTTTTATTGTTACCATTTTCATAAAAATTTAATCTAAGGGATTCTTTACTTAAATATTTTTCCCTCACACTATCATAGTAATAAGGTAATGATATTACTTTTAATCCTTCCTCAGGGTCATCAGCTTTTACCACAGACCATTCTATAGTGCCATCATCTAATTCATGTGCTTTTATTATATCATTAGATGATATAGGGGTTGGTAGTATATTTTGTAATCCATGTTCTGTACTAGTATGTTCAGAAATAGCAGAAGTAGTAAAGTCTTCTAATTGTATCTTCTGTGTATTTAGCTCTTCTTGTGTAGCTACACCAGATGATTTTATTTCTTCTGCATACCCTTTTTGTATACCTCTAGATATAGTTGCCATATAAATCCTTATACTTCTAATAAGATCCTCCTAAGAGGACCCTATAGAGTTACACTAGATATATAAATAGTGAACTGTAGCAGACTTACCATCGTAAGCACCAGCAGTATCAGGAGAAATAGTCATAAGTTTATCTGAATCAACAGTAGCTTGAACTAAATCTATAGTACCATCACCATTATCAATCTGTACATATCCCATAGTAATACAGTTACTAAGCGGTTGGAAACTTAATGTAGCAGTATCACTATCAATAGTTACAGATTCATTAGTAGCTTTCACACTAACATCAGCAACTGCGTCATCAATAGCAGACTTAATAGTTGCTCTATCAGTAAGTTTTGTACCCTCTACAGAAAGATCTGTATCAGTAGATACATCACCAGTACGTAAGATATCAGCAGCTTCTGTATTATCAATTTTATCCCAATCAGCAGCAGCAGAAGATCCTGATACATCTTTATTAGCTATGATCATATCACCAACAGCCATTTCAAGACCGTCAATAGTACCATCACCACTTACTTTATAGAAGTCACCTTGACTTGCATCAGAAGGTAATTCTGTTTCTGTAGACGCATCAAATGTTCCTTGATAAGCAAGACCATTACTCATACCATCGATTAATGATTTAAGATATACACCTTGTTCAGCACTAAGAACATCTGTAGATCCACCAGTAGTAACATCATCTACTACTTGTGTTTGTTTTACTGTAGCATCATCAGCAGTTTTGAACGCATTAGCTCCTACATACTTATCATCAAATGTAGTAGATCCATCAATAGTAGTAATATCAGTAACTAAATCATTACCTCTATGTACTCTATTATCTAACTCTCCTTGCAAACCTTTTGTGAATGCAATATTTCTTTGTATAGTTGCCATATACTAATCCTTTGTATTTATTTACCAACACATTATACTAGATATAACTATAGATACATATTATATTTACGCAATAACAGAAACTTCTTTTACACCAGTAACTTTTATAGCTTCTTCTATTTTACAAGCAATACTTTTATTTTTAGTTATAGTATCATATGAAAAATCTCTTACAGTTATTTTGTCTTCTGGCTTTATCAGTCCTTGATCTATATAATACTTTATTCTATCAGTGATGAGACACTCACTTAGATTATTTTGATTCAGCAATAATCCCTCTTTATATAATCTATTATAGTCTACACATAATTCATCAAAAGCTAAATATAATGTTTCTGTATCTTTTTTAGATTCTTCTAATAGTAGATCTAATTCAAATACTTCAAACATTGTCATGTCCATTACATCTATAAGTATATTAACAACAGCAGTGAATACGTCAGCAGATTTATTAGTATCAATAGCAAATATAGCGGATTTCATGTAATTATACGTAAATGCGTGAGTATGTAGCCAATGATCTACAAAAGGCTTATTAAAAGTGCTTGTCTCTTTATATAAATAATCTATATAAACTTCTACTATTTCATCTGACATTTTAACAAGTTTAGCTCGTATTTCGTGCTTAACGTGTTCATTATCGTAAGTTCCTTTTTTAATAGCAGACTCTACAAGTGTTAACCATCTAAACCACATATCATATTTAAGCAATATAAGCTCTTTAGCAGTTTTGGAAAATATGTGATTGCTATTTTCCATTATATTAAATAACGCCTGTGCTTGTTTAGTTTTAAACTTAGCCAAAGCTAAAGAAACTGAGTACCTTAGCTCTATATTATTTGGTATAAAATCTTCATGTACAATTTGCATTACACACCTTTCTTACCTAAACCAAGAGCTTGTAAACTACCGGCTAACCAGTTTAGGTTATCACTTATTTTTTCATTAGTTTTTTTATTTTCTTCTGAAGTTCTCTCGATATTTTCTATTAGTTTTTTATGTTCATCGTGATGAGTCTCTAAAAAATTTCTAATATCCTTTAATCTATCTTTATTAGGAGCTACTGAATACTTATATAACCAAAGAATAAGTCCACTGTTAATAGCGGATACAGTTAAAGCTGTAATTTGTCCATCTTTTATAAATATTGTAATAAAAGCCGCTATTAAACCATCCATTACTTACCTTATTAAATAGTTACAGCTACATTAGATTTAACAACTATATCAATAGATGTACCATCATCTGGAGCTTGATCTAAATTTACTGTTTTATTATCTGCATCTACTGTATAGTTACTACCTTTATAGTAATAAATACCTTCAACAGTAACACTTAGAACATTTAGATTAGGAATAGGAAAAGCAGTATTACTGCCATCTCCTACAAACTGTAAAACTTTATAATCCGTTAATACTTCTGATAATTTCATATGTTACTCCTCAATTCGCCAGTCATCACCAGCGTATACTAGTGTTACTTTTTTATTATCAATATCAACAATAAGATTATCTTCTGTTCCCATTAACAATTTACTATTTCTATCTAATACTATATTATTATTACTTGCATTACCCTTAACATCTAGTACAGTAACTTTCATACCTAAAGTAGGGAAAGCTGGAAGTGTAACTGTTATGGAAGAAGCAGATGTATCTACCATTAAATAACTAGAAGAATTAAGAACTACGTTATCACTTATTCTAGTATACTCAGATCCTGTAGAAGTATTAGATGAAGTCCATCTACCATTATAGAATACAAACGCTTCAGTAGTACCGCTTACATTTAACATGACATAGTCATTACCATCTATATCAATATCACCATATACCTTAACTGGGAATTCTCCTAGTCCGGAGTTAACATCAATAATAGTTAAGATGTTACCATCAATAGGTTCTGTAGGTAGTATAATTTCTTTTACGTGTAACTCTTGTGGTTGATCTATAGTAATAGTAATTGTAGTACTTACATCTACTGCATTACCGTCACCGTCTACAACTATAAGTGTCATAGTGAAATCGTATAGCACATCTTTAGTTTTTAGTTCTACATACCCAGCGTTATTAAAGTATACCTCTATTTTATCAGTAGGTATTTGGTCTATCATACCATGTAGTACTTCTTCTATTGTACTAGGTCCTTGTCGTTCAGATATCTTAGTAATAGTCATATCACTAGGTTCTGTACTTCCACCATCTTCAACTATGAGTTCTACTAAATAACTAGATCCAGCGATTTCTATATTTCCGTTACTATTTTTACTCATATTTTTATCAGGATCTACCATAGCATCAACTATATCTTCTGTAGTATCTCCAGCTGCTGCTGTGTAACTAACCGTACTTACAGTGGATGATCCATCAGAATCATCATTAGCAGTTAATTTAAGAGAGTACGTATTACCTTCAACAGCAGTATCTACTGATACTTCAAATACATCTTCTCTTATTACATTAGCTGTAAAAGAATACTCTGTATCATCATATCTAGCAGTATAAGTATTGCCAGAAAATACAGTATCTAATGTGAATCCAAATTTTCTATACTTAGATACGCTATCTACATACAGTTTTTCTCCTGTATTAGATTGGTATGATAAAATTGTAGAAACAAATTTAACAGTAGAACCAAAATCTCTACGTACATCTTCTATTTTTACATTAGTTTCATCCATAGTATAGAACTCTCGTTCTCTCCATTCTACAATAGTACCGTCTGTTCTTAGTACACCATCCACTATATTCTCTACACTAGGGAGATCAGAAGAATTCTCTAAATCCTCTAATCTAGTAGTATGTTCTTTTAGTGTACTTTTATGTAACTTAAACTCTGTTCCTACATCTCTACCTATTTTTTTAAAAATATTATCCACAAATTATCCTTTACTGATCTTTACTAATATTAAATTCTGTATAAAAGTCCTGATATGTACCAAATACACTAAACATATTAGAAGTAGTTTTTAGCAGTCTCCAATCATCTAATGAAGATGGTGCATCTACTTTAGCTATTAGTACATAACCTTTTTCTAATAGTGTACCATAAAAGAGGGTATCAGTATTATTAGCAACGTTTATAATCCAAGCATCTCCAGCAGATATAGATATTTTAGTGTCATCATCACTATCAATAAGAGCAGGAATATTATTTAAAGAGTCATACATATCATCTTTTAAATCTAAATCATTAATAATAACTAAACCTAAGTTGTTATATATTTGCTCTATATGCTCTTTAATAGTAGATCCTGCAGTAACCCCGATTACCTCTAATTCACCATTCTTAGCCTCTGTTATAATTTTATCGTAAATACTACCTTCTTCACTATCAGTTGTTAGTGTAGTTAATGTAGTATCTACATTAGTAAGTCTTTGAGAGTGTAAAGATATACTATCTTCATTGTCTTTAATACGTGCTTCTGCTACACTTTCTCTATCTGCAACATCTTTTATAGCTGTATCTAATGTAGTATCAGCGTCTTTAAGTCCTGTAACATTCTGTAGATACGTAGTACTATCTACCGCAGTATAAGTACCATCATCTTCAAGTCCTACACTATTTAACATAATATCTATTCTATCATCATTATCTTGTGCTAAGGTCTTTACAGTAGTATAGAAAGCATGTAACTCATTAATAGAAGCTACTAAGTTATCTCTAGCATCAGTAGTAAGATCATCTAATACGCCTTCTACAGTTACAGCCCGTACAGTTTCATCATATACAGCTTTAGTAATGCTTCCTTCTACAGTTTCGTCACCATTTATAATAGATACCATATCCCGTAACGCTACTAGTACTGTTTCTATAGTTTCATCATCTATATCAGCAAATATATCTACTACTGCATCTTTACCTAGTGTATTTATTAAATTCTTAATACTTCCATCTACTGTACTATCTCCGTCAACTAAAGAAGTTAACCTATCAGTAACAGTACTTAAAGCTAATTTAACTTCTCCTGCATACTTTTCTTCATCTGTTGCACCTTCATCCGCAGTACCTATTACTATCTTACCCCAGTTACCTGTATCAGCAGGATCTAAGAACACCATAACTTCACGTTTTTTAAGTGGACGTGTTCTGTCCCCACCAGTATATACCGTATTAATAAACATCTAAACCTCCTCTACTTTACTACCATTTAGTAGCTCATCATTTATATCTTGTATCATTGCAGCTAACACTACACCTTGGTTGGCAGACAGAGCTAAAGAGGAATCCTCAGTAACTATATCATCTACTATAAAAGAATCATCCATAACATCTTGAATTATAGGTTTTAAGTCTATTCTTATTACTTCAGCCATCTTACACTTCCTCTACATTATTGTTTACTGGATTAGTTGTATATCCTTCAAAGCTTATTACTAAGTCAGAACCATCTTGAGAAAAACTAAATTCAGGAACTACACTATCAACTACAACAGCCCACTTATCGCCAGTAGTAGGTTCTTCATCTGTTTCTTCTAAACTTATATATGAAGTATACCCATATTTTACTATAGATCCCTGAGGGTATGTAGTATCTGCATCCCAAATACCATACCAAGTCATTTTTTCTTGGCCAACTTTATTTGCATAATGTCTAGTACTGTATAATCCTGTAGCAGTGTTTTCTGTTATAGTCATATTAGTTTCATCTACACCGTAGATAACTACTTCTACGTCTTCTTCTTGTTGTGCAAAACTATCGGCAGTACGTTTAGCAGCTTCAGCATATAAAGCTTTAATAGCAGCTGTAGTAGCTGAAACTTCTGCTGCAGTAGCGTATACTTGTGTATCTAAATCTTTTGCCAGTACATTTTGATAAGAGGCCTCAGCAGCTACACTAGCATCAACAGCTGTGTCTTTAGCTCCTATAGTTGTATTCTTAGCTACTATAGTATCATCTTTAGCAGCAACAGCTATGTCTTTAGCTTCTATTGTAGTACCTAGGGCTTCTTCGGCTAATACTTTAGCAGTTTCAGAATCTTCTTTAAACTCAAATGCATCGTCTCTATAGTTAAGAGCATAAGATTTATATACGTTTGTATCATCTCTTGCTTCTCTTACGGCTATAAGTATGTCACTATTCTCTTTAACGCTATCATCAATGGCATCTTGTTGTATATCTATATTTGCTTTTATGCCTAATACTTCGTCTTTATTAGATAAAGCTACTTCAGCATTCTCTTTAGCATGTAATATATTACTATAGTCTTCTGAAAGATCACTATACACTATATTTATATTATCTATATTATCATATACTGCAGATATAGAGGTTAAGTTATCAGATACAACAGTTATACTATTTATACTCGAAGCTACTGTCACTATGCTACTATTTATACTCCATACATTATCCAGTTTTTCCACATTTTCATCAGATAGTAATCCGTTAATAGTATCTATATTACCTGCTACTTTTATAACTTCTTCTATATGACTACTTATAGTAGTAGTAGATACGATATTATCGGCTACTGTCAGTACGCTATTTATATTTTGTTCTACTGTGACTACGCTACTTATATTACTATATACTTCAACTATAGAAGTTAACCTATTAGCAACATTAGTTATTTCACCTATTTTAGAACCTACGGCAATAACGCTATCATCTATATTTGCAACTTTAACTATATAGTATCTAGAATTTTCAATGTCTCGTATAGCGTCTTCCATATTAGATACTCTTACTATATCCACTAGATTATCTGCTACATCGTCTATAGTACCATCTACTATTTTTCCCTCTATTATACGTAGTTTATTTATATCATTATATATAGTAGTTACTTTTACAATATTAGTAGCAACGGTAGCGATATTAGCAACGTTATCAACTACTGTAGTAAAGCTTCCATCTAGTATTACATCTGTAACGGTATTTATATGTATAGTGTTATCGCTTACAGTTATAACAGAGTCAAGGTTATTATATACAGATACTATAGGCTGTATATTACTGTATACTGTATTTAGTATACCATTATCTACCACACTCGCTACTGATAGTATATCCTGTATATTTAGTTCTATAGTATTTAATGTAGTTATACTATCCGCTATAGTAACTATATCTTCTATATTCTCTACTAACACAGCTACAGCATTATTAGTAACTAAAGCATCGGATAAAAATATTAATTTACTTATAGAGTCATATACAGTAGTAATAGCTGTTATATTACCGCTAAGGTTTATTATAGTAGGCATGTTTACCATTACTGTATTAACATCAGTTATATTTTCATATACTGTATCAATAGCAACTATATTAGTATCTAAATTTATAACTTTATCTATATTAGTATATACAGTATCTATACTATCTATATCTAAGTATAGAGTATCAATCTTATCTATTCTATCAAACAGTTCAGATATCTTACTTATATTCACATAAAGTACGTCTACTTTTCCACCTTCTTGTACTTCTGTATATAAGGTATTTATTTTACTATCTGAAGAAGTAGTATCAGAATATATAAAATCTATAGCATCATAATGAGGACTAACTAATCCTTCTTTGATAACTACTATATCTTCTAGATCTTGTATATGTTTATATACTGAATCATCAGATGGATTTAAAGGGTCACTTCCATATATTTCTCTTTTTACTTTTAGTATATTATAGTAAACAGTATCTGTAGAAGGGCTAGTAGCACTATCACCCCAAAGTTTTGTTTTTATGTCAAATACATAATCTCTTAATACTTGTGTATCATCATGGTACACAATTACATTATTATTTAATGAATTAGTTTCATCACGTAGATCAGACACTCTTGCCTGAACATCCAGTAATGACCTAAAAATACCGTGGTTAGTTGTAAAAGTACTATTAGAAGAATCACCATTATAACTAAATAAGTTATCTAACTCTTCTGTACCAGTAATACTTCTTACTACTTCTATAAAACTAGACATTATATCACCTCACATGTTTTTGTATCTATTTTTTGTATAAGTTCTTGATACATTCTTTCATCAAGTTCCCTTAATAATCTCTCGGAATTGCTTGAAATATCCCTGTATACATTATTGTCTGCGTATCTCATAAACTTCTCAAATAGTTCTGCTTCTGCATAATTCATATAAGACATACAACCTAATAGCAGAGTCTTATCCATAGATAATATAAATATATCATCAAATACGTATGTTTTATATATACCTTTATCCAATAATCGTAATTCAGACTTATAAGGTACATTTTCACCAAAACGAATTTTAGCTGTACCTACCATTTTTGTTATAGCATCATTATAGTTAGAAACTTGAGAGTAATAATCTACGTAATCATTAAGCATGCTCTACTACTCCATCATCTTCTGCCTGTTCTTGGATATAAGCTACATACGCTTCTACTTTAGCATTATAATCTATAATAATATTATTAGCTATACCAAGATGTATTCCTGCCTTATCCTTACTTATATAAGAAGCTATATATCTAGCTACAGCAGGAACTAGCTCTGAATCTATATCTAATTCATCTGTGGGATCTTTAGGAAGTTTAGGTATTCTTACAAAAGTTCTACCAGGACCTTTTCTAATTATAGATAGATCTGGATCTTCAGTCAGAAGTTTTAGTGCATTAGTTTTATTAGCTATTTCTATATATGCCATTTCAAGTGCTGCTATAAGTGCTTCTCCGCTAGGAGCTTGATTATCACCAGCTAAAATTACATCTAAAAAACTAGACAGTTTCTCTAAAGTCATACACTACCTTCTATACTCATTATTTACTGTATGTTACTTTAAAGAAGCTGAATAGACACTTAACTACGCATATGCATCATATGGGGAATCTGCATCTTCTTCTGCATCTTCTTCTGCTCTTCTTTTAAAGTAATTAATACCTGTATACATCTTTTCATCTGCTACTCTTTGTTTTACACTCATGTCTTTTCCTGGAGGATATATAGTCATAACACCCATCATAGATATAGTATCTAGAATATCATCATGACGAGCACCACCTATCTTTCTTCCTGTATTAGTCTTAGTTACATATCTAAGTTCATTAAGTAACTCTATCATAAATGGATCATTTTTGCAGTCATCAGGAAATCTAATTTTCTTCATAGCAAATCTAGGTTGTATAGCTAAAAATCTGTCATACTTTCTTAATCCTGGAGCAGGTCGTATACCTGGAAGACTATTATTATTAGAACTGGATATTGGTACATACACATGTTTTTTATCTGCTTTCTCTTTTAGTACACTGATAGCTCCTGCTTGTTGGCCAGATACCTCTATACCAACACCCAATAGATTGGTGGACCATGTTATTACTCTATCTAATAATATATCTAAGAAACTGTTTAAATCAGTCTTACCAAACCAAAAGTCTACTAGTAACCAATTATTATCACTATCTACTGCCCATACCATAATAACACTAAAGTCGGCAGTCTTAGTTTCAGATACAGCAGCATCTGTAGTTATGTAATAGTTATATGAAGTCTTATTAGCATATACTAAATCTCTGTTAAACCATACTATATCACTATCAGGTATAAGTCTATCATCTTCATTACTTACTCTAAGCATTAACTCTTGGTAGAAGTCATCTGGTCTACCTAATGCCATAGCAGTTTCAAACTCATCTTTTACATAATAATAATCAAACCTATCAGGCCAACTACCTTTAAACTCTTCTATAGTAGTAGAGGCGTTAAATTCTTGAGCTACTGGATAACAAGCTAAATCCCAAGCACCAGAATCAGCTGCCTTATATATAGGATCATTCTGATTAAATGGAGTACCTAACCATACTGTTTTAGACCTAGTTGGATCTAAAGCTTTACCTATAGCCTTATATATAGTATTTTCTATACTAGCTATTATAGTGGGAGATCTAGCGTCATCATCACTGAGTACATCATCTATGATAGCCAGTTGAGGTCTTTTACCTAATTCTTTCGCACCACGTACACCTTGTTTAGCCCCATAGCCTTTTACAATAAATTTATCACCCCTATAGTTAGAAAATTCTAATCTAATATCAGTAAACTTTTTACCTGCACTGTTGGCCATTTCATTCTTAAATTCTTTATACCCTTCTTCACTTGTAACATCTAAAGAGTTAGCACCGTCTTTACTTACTACTATCTTTCTATTAGGTATAAGTGTTTGTAGCATTTCTGATTCATTATACCTATGCTCTATATTTCTTCTAAGGTTTTTTACACCATTTTCTACACTATCAGAAACATATATAGCTAACTGTACTTTACCAAATCCAGGAACCTTACCGAATGAAGCTATATATAAAAATAGGTATTCTGCAAATAGTGTAGTCTTAGCTATACCCCTATGGCATAAAATAAGATTACGTTTCTTCTTATTAAATACTTTCTCCATCATAGCAGTATGTACTATAGGGGTTTTATTATCTTCTTCACCATCGTTTACTTCTTGTATGAACGTAACAAATTCTAGAGCTTCTCTAGTAGGTATATAGTTATTCCACTCATAATCAACTGTATCTAATGCAATATCTACTTTACCCATATTTGTTAATCTACTTCCTCTACGTCTATTATATCTTCTTTAGCTCTAATAGGTGCATTAATAGTTTTTAATGTATCTTTTCCATCATTGATAGCTTCAAGTTTTGCTTCTGCCATCATAGCTATAGCTTTTTCATAATCATCTACAATACTACCTTTATTAATATTAATATCAATAGTTGTAGTAGTTTCTTCTGGAGGTGCAGCTAAAGTCATTAATGCACTAGCAGCCTCTAGTTGTACTTTAGGACTAACTGCCATAGCTTCTCCATCTGGGGTAGGTGCTGCAATCCCATTCATTAACTCAAAGTGTTTCTTAACAGCAGCATGGTAGTATGGTGCATACTGTATTTGTGCAGACATAATCATCTGTGCATCTATACTAGTAACTAGGTCTGTTGAATTATAGTTACTTACATGAGCAGATATATTTACATTTATTTTATCCCCATTAGCTTTAGCAATGGCTTCTCTTTCTTGTAACTTATGATATCTATCAGGAAATACTATAGCCCAAGCTTGTACGTTTTTCATATGTCTTTTAAGCGTACAGAATTTTAAAGCATTAGCATATTTTATAAGGTCTACACTTTTTACTTTACTTATAACATTCATATGAGTAAGGAATTGTTCTTCCATATACTCTTGACTCATACCTGTAGTTTTTTCCATATTAGCAATAATTTCCATAACCCTATCAGTTACTTTTAAATTAGAACCTTTAGGTATAAATTGCTGGATCTTAGCTCTAGTTAGTAGTTGCTCTGATGGTACTATAGGATTTGCTGTAGGATCATCCAGTATATGTCGTACTGTAGAATTTAGTTTAGTCTTTTCTGCTGTTCCTGCATCAAAGTATTTTTCTGCTGTTTCTGCCATAATCAGTGACCTATCTTAGATGTAGCTTCTTCTGATCTAACTAATAGTCTAACTGCTGCACTCATATTAGGAGATCCTGTTATAGCTTTAGCATATAAATTAAGCCTCTCTACTGTTACAGAGTCTAACCATAG
>Ga0256828_1000752_pt1 | contig 21145 bp, 21 predicted proteins | sample CV88metaG_FD_185993 | JGI IMG/M metagenome (GOLD analysis project Ga0256828, IMG submission 185993) | Hydrothermal vent microbial communities from East Pacific Rise, Pacific Ocean - CV88 | ecosystem: Environmental > Aquatic > Marine > Hydrothermal vents | place: Pacific Ocean: East Pacific Rise...
GGAGCCTGTTGTAGGATTCATAGCAGAGGATGTTCCTGAACTTGTAGCAACCAAGACAAGAACAGGTATCGACTCTACCGAGATCGTTGCTGTATTGACTAAAGTTGTGCAGGAGCAGGATAAAAAAATCTTTCAGCTTGAAGCTGCACAGTCAGAGATGCAAATACTTAAAAAAAGACTTTCAACGATGGAATCTCTCTTGACAAATCTTGCACTTAACATTAAACAACCAGAAAAAAAGAAGCTTTCCGTAAAATAATGTTTCCTGTAAATACAGGAAACACAGTAGATAAACTTCATTAACCACCCTCAAACCTTATTTATATTACAATACGCAAAATAAAAATTCATAGAAGGTTTTTCAATATATGATCGTCTGGTTAGCATCTTACCCACGAAGCGGTAATACATTTTTTCGTGTTTTACTCAATAGTATATTTGACATTAAAACCTACTCTATCTACGGTGACAAACTTGACATAGGCGCGGACAAAGCGACTTCTGATGTAGTAGGACATGCCTTTTTGCCTCAAGACTATGATCTTAAAAAACTGCGTGAAGAAGAGACTACCTACTACATTAAAACACATGACCTTCCTGACCAGAAAATTTCACCGGAAGACAAGATCATCTATCTTATACGTGATGGTAGAGAAAGTACCCTCTCGTATAAAAAATATACCGATACTTTTGTGCAGTCAGACAAATCTCTTATCGATGTTATTAGCGGAAATATTAACTTTGGAAGTTGGGGAGATCATGTGCAGGCATGGGATCCTCTAAATAGACCCAATACACTTTTGATCAAATTTGAAGAACTCACACAGGATCCTACCAGTCAACTTGCATCTATCAGTCGTTTTTTGGAAGTCAAGCCTATAAGTGATTCTATCCCTACTTTTGAAGAGTTGCAAAAGATCAATCCTAAATTTTTCAGAAGTGGGAAAAAAGATTCATGGAAGGAAGTTTATACTGAAGATGATCACCTCGTATTCTGGCTTCTACATCATAAACCAATGTTGGCCTATGGCTACAGTTCCAATATACATCCCCAATTAAGTACATTAAACCGTTTTAAAAAAGAAAGATTCAATAATAGTTCCAATAAAAACAACTTAGCGGTATATGATCCGGATTTACGGGATTTCGGTCATAATATCTCTTTTAATATACATACACTTAATATACTTGCAAAACTGTATGATACGATCTACTTTTTTGATATCGGGGGTTATGTAGAAAAAAACTTTAAAGAGATACCGGATAATATTATCATTGTACAACTTCCTGACCTCTTAGTTCATGCGAGGGATCTGCTTTATGCAAACACTTCCATTTCTATACAGAAAACCAAGGCTATAATATCGGGAGAATTGCCTTTAGACAAGATATATCCGTTATTATGGTCATTTATTGAATCTTATGATGTAGAAACGTTATTACTCACTTCAGAAGGTGCGAACAGAATACTCTATAAAACTCCTCCTAATATAGATTTCTCCATTATTGTCCATATTGTATGGGCTATGCTGAAGAGTCTTAATACATATAGTTTAAGTGAAGATATCAAACGTACCATGCTAAAAACCGATAGTTTGTTTGCTTTGGAAGATTATCTTGCAGAAGCACTCCAGCCATATAATGAAAATGTACATCGCTTTCCCTATATGACTTATCCTGACAACTATACTCTGCAAGAGCATTTTCATGATAACAACACTGTCCAGTTTGGAACAATAGGAATTATGAATGAAAGAAGAAATCTTGATTTTCTTATTCAATCTATCGATAAATATCCAAAGCCTATATCTTATGCCCTTTATGGTCAACCTCTTGGAGAAGAAGGTTCACGTATTGTAAAACTATCCTCCATATTGGAAGATAATGATACCGTGACATTTAAAAGTAGATTTGAATTTCTTGATGATGAAATATTTGAAAAAACATTAAAGTCACTTGATTATTGTATTTTAGCATATGATGAAAAACGTACCTTACAAGCATCAGGTATTGTTTATGACTGTGCTAAATACGGCGTTGGGCTCATCTGCCCCGATGTAGTACCTTTTTCACTCTTCGCAGAAATATATCCATCAATGTTTACACTCTATAAAAGTAAAAACAGTGCTTCACTGCATCAAGCCATAGATAAAGTTCAAAATTTGGATAAAGATAAATTATTTCAAGACATAAATCGCTTTATTGATACACATAAAATATCTAAAGAGAGAAACTATTTAAAGCATATTATTACCCATGACATGCAGAGAAATGATTCTGCATATATTCAATTTTTAGAAAAACAATATACTAAATTACAAAAATTAGAACCTTCTTATAATATCAATAAAAAAGAGCTTGAAGTTCAAAAGTATATGATTGAAAACAGAGACAAGAATATAACGAAATTCAAAGAAATGATTGAAAACAGAGACAAGGATATAACGAAATTCAAAAAAATGATTGAAAACAGAGACAAGGATATAACGAAATTCAAAGAAATGATTGAAAACAGAGACAAGGATATAACGAAATTCAAAAAAATGATTGAAAACAGAGACAAGAATATAACGAAATTCAAAGAAATGATTGAAAACAGAGACAAGGATATAACGAAATTCAAAGAAATGATTGAAAACAGAGACAAGGATATAACGAAATTCAAAGAAATGATTGAAAACAAAAAATCACATTTTACAATTTTGTATAAAATGTTAGAATCTATTGATGAAACAAGTATAATATCAATATTAAAAAATAGACAAACTATTTTTAAAATAAAACAAATAACAAAAGATAATTTATGAATAACCTTGTAAGTATTGTTGTCCCGGTTTACAATGTTGAAAAATTAGTAGAACGCTGTATTCAATCTATTTTAAATCAAACATACAACAATTTAGAAATCATTATGGTTAATGATGGTTCTACTGATAATAGTCTCCATATTCTTACGCATTATCAAGATCAAGATAAGAGAATCAAAATTATTGATCAGAAAAATCAAGGTTTAAGTGGTGCTAGAAATAGTGGTATTAAATATGCAAAAGGTGATTATATTCTTTTTGTTGACAGTGATGACATAATTGAATCATCTCTTATTGCAGATTGTTTAGAGCTCATTCAAAAAGACAAATCTGATATCATTGTTTACGGTTATAAAAAAGTGAAAGAAGATATGACTCTAATAGCAGAACCAAATTTCGGGAATACTACTTTATCAAAAGATGAAGCATTCAAAAAACTATTAAGATTAGATATTTCACCTATGGCATGCAATAAATTTATTAAAACAGATTTATTAAAAAAATACAATATAGAATTTCCATTATCTAAATTACACGAAGATATAGGTACAACGTATAAAATATTTTGGAGAGCAAGTCAAGTTTCAACAACATCAAAAAGTTACTATTATTGGATCAATAGAGAAGAATCAATTACTAGCAGTATTACTTTTAAACATATTAACCACTTAATAGAACTACTTATAGAAAAAAAGATATTTTTAAATAATTTAGACATCTTTGAAAACTATAAAACTTCATATAATGTCGGTGTTCTTAAACTTTTAAATCTTATGTTGGAACGATCTTTAAATGCGTATTCTTCTATCCTTGAATATGTTTTACATATCATAGATGATGAACTACTAATAAGCAAAGAAGATATTGAACTTATTAAAAGTGAAGAACTTCAACATTTCAATAAATTTCAAAAACTTTATAATGAAGCAAAGAAAGATATTAATAATAACAAACAAATTAATCAAAAAGAACTTGCAAAACTCAAAACTGAAAATAGACATTTAACAGAAGAATTAGAGCAAATTAAAAATTCTGTTTTTTACAAAATATCAAAAAAATATTATATAGTCAGAGATTTTTTACTTCCAATAGGTAGTAAAAGAAGAAAAATACTTAAAACTCTAATCAAAGGATAACAATTAAATGCAAAATAAAATTAACTTTCATATATCTGATAAATTTATTCACTATTATCTAGGTGAAACATACTTGGGAATGCTCACGTACAAGGGAGAATTATCTGACTTTCGTGCAATAATACGGAAAAATAGATGGACTCTTTTAAATGAGAATATTTATAAACAAGCACGAATTGGATTATTTGAACTCCTAAACCAATATTTAATAGAAGCCAAATTTATGGATACAGAATTATTACAAAAAACAAAAGATAAACTTGTCCGAGAATCTGATTCTGATTTAAAAGCTATGGAACAAACTATAATAAATAATAATTATTTGAGGTAAGATATGATAGGAAAAATAAAAAATAAAATTCTAAATACAGTAGAAAATATTAAACACACTAAACAAAGAGAACTTTATATGAAAACTCCTAAAGAGTACCATGATCAATTAGCATCACTGCGTGATAAATATAAAGGTAAACGTTGTTTTATTGTTGGAAATGGCCCCTCTTTAAACAAATGTGATCTTTCACTATTAAAAAATGAGTTTACTTTTGCAGTAAATGGCATTTTTTATAAAACTGATGAAGTTGGATATAGACCAACATTTTATATGGTAGAAGACAATCATGTTGTTGCAGACAACTTGAAACGTATCAATAGTTATAAATGCCCTTATAAATTTTTCCCTGCCAATTATAAAAATCTAATTATTCCAGATGAAACAACTATTTTTATTCCTGCAGACCTGGGGTTTTATAGAGAAAATCATCCTTATTATTGTATTCCAAGATTTTCAAAAGATGTTGAAAATGTAATCTATACAGGTCAATCCGTCACAATAATGCAGTTACAAATGGCTTATCATCTTGGCTTTACAGAAGTTTATTTAATTGGTATGGATTTTTCTTATGCTTTACCAGAATCTACAAAGGTTGAAGGTTGCAACTATACATCCCAAGAAGATGATGTTAATCATTTCCATCCAGACTATTTTGGAAAAGGTAAAAAGTGGCATGACCCTCAACTTGATAGAGTTTTAATGAATTATAAAAAATGCAAAGAAGAATTTGAGGCAGATGGACGCAAGATTTATAATGCTACCATTGGTGGAAAACTTGAATTATTTGAACGTGCTGATTACAATCAATTATTTAAAAAATAATTACTTGTAAAAGAAACAAACGAGTTTAAATGTTATTTAATTCCTACATATTCATATTTGCATTTTTGCCAATAACCTTTTTCCTATATTTCTTTTTACTTGAAAAAAGGCTATTGGTAGGAGCAAAAGGTCTTTTGGTTTTCAGTTCCCTCTTTTTTTACAGTTGGTGGAATATTGCTTATCTGCCATTGATCATGGGGTCGATGCTGTTTAATTATGTAGTAGGAAATTCTCTAAATGAAAATTTTAAAAAAGTACGTATACACAAAAAATCTTTATTGGCTGTAGGTATCATAGCCAACCTCTCTTTACTTGGATATTTTAAATACTCTGACTTTCTTATAGAAAATTTCAACCTTGCTTTTCACGGGTCCATTCCTCTACTTCACTTGGCATTGCCTTTGGCTATCTCTTTTTTCACATTCCAGCAAATTGCATATCTTGTTGATTCTTATAGAGGAGAAACAGCAGAATATGATTTCTTGAATTATGCACTTTTTGTCACATTCTTTCCTCAGCTTATTGCAGGACCGATTGTCCATCATAAAGAGATGATGCCGCAATTCGCATCGAAATGGAATTTAGTAAAAAATTATAAAAATATAGCACTTGGATTATTTATCTTTTCCATGGGTCTATTTAAAAAAATAGTTATTGCAGATACTTTTGCTGTTTGGGCAACTAACGGTTTTGATAAAACCGAAATACTTAATTTTATAGAAGCCTGGTCTGCTTCTCTTTCTTACACTTTTCAACTCTATTTCGATTTTAGCGGCTATACCGATATGGCAATCGGAGCGGCACTTCTGTTTAACATTAAACTCCCTATCAACTTTAACAGTCCCTATAAAGCATTGGATATTCAGGACTTTTGGAGGAGATGGCACATCACACTCTCCCGTTTTTTAAGAGATTATATCTATATTCCTCTAGGAGGCAATCGCAAAGGCAGTTTTCGTACATACAGCAACCTTATGACCACATTCATTCTGGGCGGTATTTGGCATGGTGCGGGATGGACATTTGTCTTTTGGGGATTCCTTCATGGTCTGGCTTTGGTCATTCACCGTTTTTGGAAAGCACTTGGATTCACTATGCCGAAACTGCTTGCCTGGTTCATAACATTTAACTTCATCAACATTGCCTGGGTCTTTTTTAGAGCAAAAGAGTGGGATGATGCAATCAAAGTTCTTAAGGGGATGTTCATGACAGTTCCTGATCTTGGTCTGAAACTTACATTATTGGCTCCTAAAGAATCAAGTAATAAAATGTATATTTTTTTATTATTTGGATTTGCAGTTGTTTTATTTATGCGCAATGCAATGCAGTGGAGAAGTTATTTTCACCCAACAAAACTGTATATAGCTTATACTTTGGTTTTAGTATTGTCTGCAATGTATTTCATGCATAGACCTACAGAATTTCTATATTTTAACTTTTAGGCGGATCGGTAATCATGTATAAAAAATTTACTTTTATTGTTGTTATATCCATCATCATTTTCGGTCCGATCGGTCAATTTATACTTTTTAAATATACACCTATATATAATTTGAATCTTTTAACGAAACTTTATGATGATGCAGAATGGGTAAAGGGAAAACCTAAAGTCCTTATCATGGGCAGTTCACATGCCAGATATCATATTATTCCTTCTGAAATTGCAAAAATGAATAAAGAATATGAATTCAGGGATATTGTTAATATTGGAGAGAATGCTGCAAGTCCTTTTGAAATGTACACTGCCTACAACAAACAAAAAGAAAAATTCAAAGATCTTGAAATTGTTTATTATACACTTGAACCGCATATGTGGAGTGAAAAATATTATCCTTATAATACATATGAAAAAATATTTCTCAACTATGAACAATGGAACTATTTGGAAAAACACCATAAGAAACAGAATGAGTATTTTTTCCCTTTCCAGGCATTTATCAGTTCATTGAAATTTTCCATCGCTGACAGATCAAAGACAAACGGATATACTGCCATTAAACATAAAAAATTTAAGACTTTTTCAAAGGGAAGCGTTGCCAAGCAAATCTTTACACCGTTAAAACTTTTTCCTGTATCACATTTCAACATGCAATATTTGGGTAAATTAAAAAAAGAAGTAGAAGCTAACGGTGCAAAATTTATTTTATTAGAAACACCAACATATTCTTGGCAAAAACGTTATGCTGCAGAAGCTATAGAATATGACAACACTCTGATAAAAGAACTAAATAAAGAATTAGGACCCACACCTGTTATTGGAAGTTTCTGGGCAGAAGATTATGATTTAAGGTATAAAGATTATAAAGATGATACCCATTTGGCACATTCAGGAGCTCTGAAATTTACACGTGCTATGTTTTATGACATTAGTGAACACAAAAGGTTAAAAAACAATAAGATCCACCATACATTCACTTATAGATTTAAAGCTGATAAAAATAAAGAAGTACTTCTAAGCATACTCAAACCAGATACTTTAACTTGGCATACGAAGGATAGAGCAAAAATAGAAAACTTTGATCACAGTATTAAAATCAATGCTTCCTCCATTCATAAAAATATACATTTTTATACAAAAATCCCTCTACAAAAAGAGATTAATTCTGTAGATATAAATTTAACTTTACCAAAAGAAAAACTGAAAATGATAAGTATCTCGTTAAAATATGGGAAAGAGTATGGTCATTTTTTTATCAAACCTGCGGAATTTAAAAAAATCATAAAGCTGTATAAATTTGATATAGATAAAAGCTCCAAACATTTTGATTTCAAGAAAATAAATGCTTTATCGATCCGTTTATACCCATACCAAACTGAGACAATCACTGATTTCACTTTAAAAAGTATAAAATTTTATAGACGATCCTCACTAAAATAATCTATAAGACTAGAGGAAATTTCACTTTAATTCTAGCATTAATTGGTTAAAATAGTATCAATTAAAAAGTACTTTCATACAAATTTTGTATGCTTGAGTCAAAAGGATGAGATTGAAACTAAAAGCCCTACTCCCTATGAAAGGAAACTCTGAAAGAGTTCCGAACAAGAACATGAGAGATTTTGATGGTGCTCCACTCTATCATGCCGTAATGAGATCTCTTTTAGCTTCGAAATATATCGAAAATGTTGTCATTAATACTGACAGTAATATCATTGCAGAAGATGCAAAAAAACATTTTGGTGATAAAGTCATTATTATTGATCGCCCGGAAGAAATACAAGGTGATTTTGTTTCTATGAATGACATCATCAAATATGACATCAGTCGTCTTGAAGGTGAACACTTTCTTCAAACACACAGTACAAACCCTCTTTTACGGGCAGAAACTATCAATAAGGCAATTGAAAAATATTTTTCAGGGTTAGATGAATTTGACTCTATTTTTGGTGTAACAAAAATACAAACACGTTTTTATGACAAAAATGCAAAGCCTGTAAATCATGATCCTAAAGAACTTTTAAGGACTCAGGACCTGGAACCTCTTTATGAAGAAAATTCCAATTTTTACATTTTTTCCAAAGAAGCTTTTATACAAGCTAGGGGAAAACGTATAGGTTTAAAACCACAGATCTTTGAAGTGAATAAACTTGAAGCAGTCGATATCGATGAGCCTGAAGATTTTAAATTGGCAGAACTTTTACATATACATAAAGATAATTTATAGGATATTTTGATGAACTTAAAACAAAAACTAAAAAACAATGAACTCACTCTCGGCAGTTGGATAATGATGGGAAACAGTATGAGTGTAGAAGTGATGGCTCTGGCTGGCTTTGAGTGGCTTGTTGTAGATATAGAGCATACTTCAATTGACTTGGAAACTGCACAAACACTCATAGCCACTATTCAGGCAAAAGGTATAAAAGCTTTAGTACGGGTCAGTAAAAATGAAGAGGTAGTGATAAAAAAAGTATTAGATATGGGTGCTGATGGCATTATAGTCCCGATGGTCTCTTCAAAGGAGGATGCCCTACAAGCTGTAGAATATGCAAAATATCCTCCTGTCGGTAAAAGGGGTGTAGGACTCTATCGTGCCCAAAAATTCGGAATAGGATTTGAAGCGTATAAAAAGTGGGTAGATGAAGAGCTTGTGATTATTGCGCAGATAGAACATATTGATGCTGTTAAAAATATTGATGATATTGTTCAGGTTGAAGGCATAGACGGTACGATTATAGGTCCATATGATCTATCCGGCAGTATGGGGTACCCTGGAGAATTTGATAGAGAAGATGTAAAAGAAGCTGTACAAAAAGTTCTTGAAAGATGTAAAACTTATAATATCCCATCAGGTTTTCATGTAGTAGATACAGATCCTGAAAAATTAAAACTTAAGATAAAAGAAGGGTGTACTTTTCTTGCTTATGGGATTGATTACTTTTTTATGAGAGATGCTGCTATAACTGGAATGAATAGTATTAAAAAAGGACTGGAATAAGATGAAGTTATTTGTTTCAACACATCCATTTTCATCAACATCTAAAGTGCCAATGCAACTTATTGAGACAAATGGTATAGAATTAAGTGTTAATGAACATGGCAGAAAAATCACAACTGAAGAGTTAGCTCAAGATATAAAAGATGCAGAAGTATTGGTTGCAGGGACAGAGAAAATAACAGAAGAAGTATTTAAAAATGCTCCAAATCTCAAACTGATCTCAAGGGTCGGTATAGGGTTGGACGGTATTGATTTTGATCTTTGTAAAAAGTATGGTGTACGTGTAGCCTATACTCCGGATGCTCCTACTATGGCTGTAGCTGAACTCTGTGTAGGTATGATCCTTGATCTGGCAAGAAAGATCACAATAACCAATAACAATCTAAAAAATACTTCTACCTGGCAAAGACATATGGGTACACTACTTTATGGTAAAACAATCGGTATTTTTGGAATGGGAAGAATAGGTAAAAGTCTGGTGCATCTCTTATCTGCATTCAATATGAAATTCTTAGTCCATGATATTGCTCCCGATCTTGCTTTTGGAAGGCTATATAATGTTGACTTTGTTTCAAAAGAAGAAGTACTGTCACAAAGTGATATCATATCAGTCAATCTTCCTTTAAAAGATGATACGTTAAATTATATTGCAGCAAAAGAATTTAACAGCATGCAAAAAGATGCCATACTTGTCAATACTGCCAGAGGCGGTATCGTAAATGAGGAAGATCTTTATACCGCTTTAAAAGATCATACAATAACTGCTGCAGCCGTTGACGTATTTGAAGAAGAACCTTACATAGGAACTCTACGAGAATTAGAAAATGCTCTTCTGACTTGTCATATGGGTGCAAGTACAATTGATAGCAGAACAGATATGGAAGTACAGGCATTAGAAGAAGCAATACGATATAAAAATGGTCTTCCGTTAAAAAATGAGGTATTTGAAAATGCGTAAAAAAATAGTTGTATTTGGCGGAAACGGATTTATTGGAAGTTATCTGATTGAAGAATTACTTGAAAGGGGTTATGAGGTTGTTTCAGCAGATTTAAACCCTTCAAAATATGTAGATGATAAATATTTTAAAAAATGTGACATTTTAGATATGAATATGGTGAATGAGGTGATAGAGGGTGCTCATATCGTTTACAATTTTGCAGGTTTTGCAAACCTGGATGATGCCATAGCAAATCCCATAAAAGCACTGGAGCTTAATGTCATGGGTAATCTTAATATTTTAGAAGCATGTAAAAATCATCATGTAAAACGTTTTATTTATGCAAGCAGTGCCTATGCTATGAGTGACAAAGGATCTTTTTACGGTATAAGTAAACTCACTTCTGAAAAACTAACAGAAGAATACTATAAAAAATTCGGTTTGGAATTTACTATTATCCGATACGGTTCTGTTTATGGAGAAAGGGATTATCACAATAATTATATTTACAATTTACTCAAAAGTTCTATACAGACAAATGAGATCAACCATAGTGGTGACGGAGAAGAGATAAGAGAATATATTCATGCAGCTGATGTAGCAAAATTGGCTGCCAATATCCTGGAATCAGATGAATTCATCAATGAACATATTATTCTTACCGGTGTTGAGAGAATGCAAAGAAAAGAACTGTTTGAAATGGTAAATGAGATATTAGGGGATAAATTAACTATCAACCTCAATGATGACGGCTATCATAACCATTATAGAACAACTCCTTACTCTTTTCATCCGACCAGAAGTAAAAAGCTTGTTGCCAATCCTTATATAGATATAGGTCAGGGGTTACTTGATTGTCTAAAAGATATTGAGGATAATTATGAATTCGACTAAACGATTATATCTCTCTTATATCTTAGATGAGAACACTCCAACTTACGGGAACAGAAATAAATTTATTTGTCAAAAAAAATCTGACATGAGTAAAGGTGATATTGCCAATGATAGCAGTATTGAGACAACTGTCCATATAGGTACACATATTGATATGCCTTATCACTTTTATAATGATGGTCAAACCATTGAAGATTTTCCAATTGATTTTTGGAGATTTGAAAATATCGTATTTACAGAAATAGAACCTGAGAACCTAATCCTCCATCATGAATTAATTGAGCAATTGGACAAAATAGAAACAAAAGAAAAAACTGATCTTCTTATTGTCAAAACAGGCATTTGTGAAAAAAGATCTACAGATGAATTTTGGGAAAGCAACCCTGGATTCTCACCTGATCTGGCAGATTATTTAAGAAATAATTTCCCAAACTTAAGAGTCTTGGGATTTGATTCCATATCTGTCTCAAGTTTTGCAAACCGTATGGTAGGAAGAGAATCACATAAACAATTTTTAAATCCAAAGCATCCCATACTTTTATTGGAAGATATGGATCTCACACATCTTGATAAAGACAATAATATTAAATGTGTAGATATTATCCCTTTACGTATAGCTAAATGCGACGGGTTACCTTGTACAATTATTGCGGAGGTAGAATAAAATGGCAATTTTCGGAAATTTACATATTGTAAAAGAACAGGTAAACAAACAACTATTACAAATTGCTTTTGATTATTTGGATAAAGTACTTGATACCCATAGTTTAGAATTCAACAGACTAATGAACTTACCTCTTGATGCATTTGAAAAAATAGATTTAGATAAAAACAATTTTGCTTTGGAACAAGTCTATCTGAGTAAAGAGAGAGATAAATGCTTTTTTGAATCACATAAACAATATATTGATGTACAATTTATCTTAGAGGGTGAAGAGATCATTGAAGTAAAAAACATTAAAGACCTGCAAATCTCTATGTCTTATGATGATGCAATGGATCTGATAAAATATCAGGATAGCACAGATAGTTCTAAAATTATTTTAAAAAAAGGTGATGTAGCAATTTTCTATCCTGAAGATGCTCACATGCCGTGTATTCAAGTTAATACTTCTTCAAAAGTGATCAAAACTGTTGTTAAAGTTGCTGTTAATGGCTAAGATCAAGAATATCATCTTTGATTTTGATGGTGTTATTTTAGATTCCGTCCCTGTCAAAACAGAAGCATTTAGACAGCTCTTCAAGGATTTTCCTTCCAATATTGTTGATCAGTTCATTACATATCATGAAGAAAACGGCGGTATTTCCAGATATATTAAAATTGAATATTTTTTTAAAACTTTACTAAAAGAAAATATTACAGAAACAGAAGTCATAAAATATGCCAATAAATATTCACTATTGACAAAACAAGAACTTGCCAATCCAAAATATCTTATAGGTGAAAGTTTCGATTTTATTAAAGAGCATTACAGGAATATCAATATGCATGTTGCTTCAGGTGCTGATGAAGCTGATTTACATTACATCTGTGATACTTTGGAGTTAAATCAATTTTTTATCTCTATACACGGTTCTCCAACACCTAAAAATGATGTAGTTAAAAATATACTTCTTATACACAAATATATACTTAAAGAAACCATCCTTATTGGAGACAGTATTAATGACTTTACAGCTGCTGATAAAAACAACATTACATTTTATGGTTACAATAATACTTCCTTAGAAGAAGATCATCATTATATTAAGTCTTTTAATACGATAGATTTTATATGAAAACATCTCTTATACTTTGTACCATTAATCGGACTGAAGAGGTTCTCTCTTTTTTACTCTCTTTAAAAAAACAAACCTATACTGATTTTGAAGTAATCATTGTTGATCAAAATAAAGATGATAGAATCCAAAATATATTATCTGATTTTCATAGTCTTGATATTAAATATTTCAAAAGTGAACCCGGCCTCTCCAGAGCAAGGAATATTGGTCTTGCTCAAATATCCGGTGACATTGTCGGTTTCCCGGATGATGACTGTACTTATCCGACAGAGCTACTAACAAATATCAATAACTTTTTTGAAAAAAATGATTATGCTATTTTAATGGGGAAAACCATAGATAAAGAAACGGAACAAATAGTAGCAGGGTCACTTTCTACTAAAGCTTGTGACTTATCATGCAGCAACATACATGGTTCTTCAACCACATTATTTATTCGTATAAACAAAATAAATGATTTTACCTTTGATGAAAAATTTGGGCTTGGTGCCAAATATCATGCAGAAGAAGAAAATGATCTCGTCCTACGATTATTAAAAGAAGGGTTTAAAGGTTATTATTCTCCTCAAATAAATTTTGTCTATCATCCACCTTCTGATCTGAATTATCAGGATTATCCACGCATTCAAGCAAGAGCTATTGGGTTGGGAGCATTTATTGCAAAACATATTGGATCTTTATGCGGCATAGGTTATTTTTTTAAATATAATATATTTAGACCTTTTTCAGCCTCCATATTGTATATGTTAAAATTTGACAAAATAAGAGCAAAATATTATTTTTATAAATTTTTAGGTATTTGGAAAGGGTTTTTTATGTATAAGAAAGAGATGAAAAAATGAAGCTTCTATTCGACGGTAGAGTATTAACACATTCTCATTTTACCGGTGTTGAGAACTATACTAAAAATATTTATACCTTTTTGAGTAAAAAAATAAAAATATTTTTAGTCAAACCTCAAAGTAAAAACAAATATATTGCTCATTTATGGAATCATTTTATACTTCCTTTTAAAAAAGGCAATATGCTCTTCTGTCCTGCAAATCTTGCACCGATTTTTGTACCTAAAAATAAAAAATTGGTCATTACATTACATGATATTGCTTTTTTAACCTATCCTGAAAGTTTTTCTTTGTTTTTCAGATACTACTACCAATGGCTTGTTCCCAAAATAATTCAAAGAGCTGACAAGATCATTACTGTATCCCAAGCATCCAAAGAAGAAATCATCAAGTATTATCCTTATGCAAAAGAAAAAACAGAAGTAGTCTTTTTAGGTTTGGACCGTATCTTTCATCTATTACCTGATATTGAGAAAAAAGACCAAATACTTTATGTTGGATCTCTCAATATGAGAAAAAATTTCACATCTGTCATTCAAGCTTTTACCAAATTTAACAATGACAAATACCGATTACTCATAGTGGGGAACTTTTCTTCCAATTATAATTTAAGTCAATCAACACAAGAGATACTGGATAAGGCAAAACAAAATCCCAATATAAACTTTCTCTCTAATATTTCAGATAATGAATTGAACCTACTTTATAATGAATCAAAACTTTTTCTCTTCCCTTCATTTTATGAGGGCTTCGGACTACCACCGCTTGAAGCAATGGCATGCGGAACACCTGTGATTACTTCGAATATTTCATCTATGCCTGAAGTATGTGGAGATGCCGCAATTTATGTGGATCCTCATAATATTGAAGATATTACACAAAAACTAAGCATGCTTTTAAATGATAATGTATTACAACAGAAAATGATAAATATGGGATTAGAACATGTGAAACAGTTTACATGGGAAAAAGCTGCCGACAAACATCTAAAAGTTTTCAATGAGGTATTAAACAAATGAAAGTAGCTATTGTACATGACTGGCTGGTCACCAATGCAGGGGCAGAAAAAGTTTTAAGAAGCATAATAAACCTTTACCCTGATGCTGATATTTTCTCTTTAGTAGATTTCTTGACAGATGAAGAGAGACAAGCAATAGTTATCGATAAAAAAGTACATACTTCATTCATCCAGAAATTACCTTATGCTAAAAAACATTTCAGGAATTACCTCCCTCTCTTCCCAAAAGCAATAGAAAGTTTTGATCTAAAAGCTTATGATCTGATCATTTCATCTTCGCATGCTGTTGCAAAAGGTATTAAAAAATCAAAAGATCAACTGCATATCTGTTATTGCCATACTCCTATACGTTATGCCTGGGATCTATATGATGAGTATACATTTAGTTTGAAACAACCAAAAAAATTCTTAGTACAACAAACATTGAAATATCTAAGACAATGGGATCTTGCTACTGTAGAGAGGGTTGATCACTTTATCGCAAACTCAAAATTTGTACAGGAGCGAATACAGAGAATTTACCATAAAGACTCTAAAGTGATCTACCCTCCTGTTGATATAGAAAAATTTACACTATGTACACAAAAAGAAGACTTTTATCTTACTGCTTCAAGACTGGTCCCCTATAAAAAAACAAAACTTATTGTGGAGGCTTTTAACAAAATGCCGGATAAAAAACTTGTTGTCATTGGAGATGGTGAGGAATATGCCAATATTAAAAGTATTGCCAAAGAAAATATAAAAATTTTAGGCTATCAAGATGATAAAGTATTACTTGATCATATGCAAAAAGCCAAAGCTTTTATTTATGCTGCTATAGAAGATTTTGGTATCATCCCCATAGAAGCTATGGCATGTGGAACACCGGTAATTGCCCTTAATAAAGGAGGGACGAAAGAGACTGTTATACATAAAATTACAGGTGTACATTTCGAAGAACAGACACAAGAGGGTATCACCATTGCAGTCAAAGCATTTGAAAAACTTAATTTTGATTGTACTCTCATACGTGATGAAGTCTTAAAATATACTCATTTTGAGAATGAATTACGATCATTTATAACTAAAATCTATTAATTTTTGCTAAAATACCTTTATTAAAATAAAGGGAAACAGATGAAAAATTTTATTTCAAAAATTATTTTTATACTTTTTGATATAATGATCATTGCATTTTCTATCTATCTTGCATACCTTTTAAGAACAACTTTTGAAAACCTCAATCACTATATCACTCCATTAGAAGAATATCTTCATTTTTATCCTCTTTATATTATCCCTGTTCTACTCTTTACCTATGAGGGAATTTACACCTACAGATATGATTTTTGGCATGAAAGCAGACTTATCTTTAAAACTCTAATATTCTCTGCTGTTTTGATCTTTGCTTATTTGGCAATGACAAAATCCATTGAAAATTATTCCAGACTGGTCATAGGATTTTCTTTTCTATTTATGGCTGTACTGATCCCGCTTTCCAAAAATATCAGTAAAAAATTACTTTATAAACTCAAAGTATGGCAAAAGAAAGCCACGATCTATGGAAAAGATCCTTTTTTAACAGATGAAATCTATGGAAATCCTTACCTTGGATATATTAAACCACAATCAGGAGAAGAACCTTCTACAATATTCATTAATTCAAAAAACAGTGATGTCCATACTCTAAAAAAAGTAATCTCTTCACAGATAAAAAATAAACATGAAGTCATTTTCATTCCTCTTATTGATGATTATGATCTAACACATTCCCATACTTATGAACTTTCCAATACCCGTACAAATCTTATTGTTTTTAAAAATAGACTTAAAAGTAAGTACCGGATTATCTTAAAAAAAATATCAGATTTCTTTCTCTCATTAATGGTATTTCCTTTTCTTATGCCACTAATGCTTTTTATTGCCTACAAAATCAAACGTACAGAACCTAATGAAAAAATCCTTTTTAAACAAGCACGTTTAGGTGAAGAAGGAAAGACATTCATTTGTTATAAATTTCGTACAATGCATGGGGATGGTGATGAGATATTACAAGCATATCTTAAAAAGCATCCTGAAGAGATCAGCTACTACAATCAATATCATAAATATCAGAATGACCCAAGAATCACCCAAATAGGTCATTTTTTACGTCGTACTTCATTGGATGAACTTCCACAGATCTTCAATGTTTTCAAACAAGAAATGAGTTTTATCGGTCCACGTCCCTATATGTTAGAAGAAAAAAGAAAAATAAGTGACAATATAAATACTATACTGTCTGTTAGACCTGGGATTACAGGGTTATGGCAAGTGAGTGGAAGAAGTGATGTTGACTTTCAATCTCGTGTAGAACTTGATATATGGTACATCAGGAACTGGAATCTTTGGATGGATCTTGTTATTCTTATTAAAACTGTTAAAACAGTTTTATTTAAAGATGGTGCCAAATAATAGTTTTTATATACTAATCTAATATCTTAACTTTCTCATCATACTGATAATATAGAATAGCACTAAAATAAATAAATAAAAACAGTGTATTAAACGTATACAAATACCAATTTACCATCATAATAACTAAAAAAAACAGAGAAAATGCAATCCGTAAAACCTGAAGATCATCTTTTACTTTTATGCCATAGTATATTTGATAAATAAATATAGATAAAAACAGAAGCATTCCCAATACACCGAACTGTACCAAAATAAGCATATACATATTATGAGGATGCGTCACAGGTGTGGGATATAGACTCTTTTCATTTATTTCTTTATATGCATCTAAATAATCTCCGGTGCCAACACCAAACAGTGGATTTTCTAAAAATACCTGAAAATAATTTTTATTGAGTGCCATACGTATACCAAGAGAAGTCTTTTGTTTTCCGGGTACAAAATGTGTTACTTCATAGACAGCTTTATCTGCTCTATCTTTAAAAAGCGGGATAGTTTCATATACGATAGAAAGCAAGATAGAACTAATGACTCCAAATATAATCATGCCTTTAAATAATCTGCCTCTAAAATAAAATAAGATCAAAACTAGAAAAAGTACAAAGAAGCCTATCTGACCTGCTCTGCCCCCTGTAATAAAAAGATTCAAAAGCATTGTTAAAGTAAAAAATGATGTTATTATTTTTTGTACATTTGTTTTATGTTTTTTATATAGTAAAAAATAAATAAGTAGAAAATCCGCCATAGCTATATAAGGTGTATAATAGGTATGTATCATTAACGGTGCAGGCATTTCATCGGTAGCATACATAAATTTAGGAATAATCTCTAGCCAAACCAGATACGTTAATATTTCCGATAGCATCATACCTGCAACAAAAGCTTGCAAATAATAGATAACATGTTCTTTTTTTACAAACATCATTAAGAAAGGAATATATAAAAATTTTTTAACTCTATGTAATACTTCTATTGACATAGGTAAATTATCACTCCATAAGCATCCCAAAAGATGGAGTAGAAGAAAAGCCAAAACAATATAAGTAAAAGGGTTGTTTTTAATTTTATTAAATCTCTCTTTATAGCGTCTTTCAAACATAAAGATCAATATCAGCAAAAGAAATATAAAATTGGTGCCTGCAACAGAAGTAGATATAAAAAAACCTAACCCTACAAGTAAATACGAAGTTAAATTATCAGTATCCTGGATAATCATGTTTTTTATTCTATTTAACATATTATTTTTTACTCTTGTACTTTTTAAAACTTTCATCCATTGCTTTGGTTCTTGATCCAAGCCAAGGAAAATGTCCATAGATGATAGAAATAGCTTTTTGTGCATCTTTGTCGTGTTTGATCTTATATAAATACAAAGCAGAGACCAATGATGTTCTGTCAGCTCCTGCTTTACAATGGATCAGAAGCGGTTTGGGTGCATCTTTCATGATCTTTATAATATCATCCATCTCTTTCATGGATGTAAGCTTTCTGTCACCGATACCGTAATCATAATGTGTAACATTATACTCTTTACTAATACGCAGTTCATCCTTGTACCACTTTTTTGATGAATCACCGCGAAGATTCAAAATAGACTTTATCTGATGCTTCTCTATGTAATACGGCAGGTTAAAAGAGAAAAGCTGTGCGGAACGGTAAAGCTCTTTGTCAACCTTGTGAAAATTTCCATATAACAAAAAGTAACTTGCCCATAGAAGTGCAATCAATACTAATGGTGCAAAAATGTATTTTAGAAAACGCTTAATGATTTTCAGAATGATACCTATCATATTTCCTCTATTCGTTAAATTTTTTTATTTGATCCGCAGTACAGGAAAACTCTTCTATGAGCTGTGTCCTGAACATTTCCCATTTTCTGATCGATCTTTTGATGCCCAATGCAGGGACATACTCCAGAAACGGTATTTGATTATTATCCCCTATACCGTCTATTACTACCAGTCTTTGCTCTGTCGGAGAGACTTTCTGCAATAGAATATTCTCTACATCAAGATCGGAAAATAGTATATATTCATTTAAAAGATATATTCTTAATTCTTCGATTATATTTAATATCTTCCCAGTTAATTTCTTATCTCCAAGGTTCAAATAATATCTCAGATCTTTAGAGATGACTCCGTCATAGTCACGCACCAACTCATAAACTTCACCTATACCTTCATCTGTTTGAACAGGATGAAAATATTGGGAGATCATAGCAAAAGATGTATCTCGTTTTTTTAGCCTTTTAAAGTACCTGATCTCTCTTTGTATACTTCTTTTGGCACGTTTATGATCGGTTGCTACTTTGATACAAAGATCTTGATCATCAGGATGGACATAGCATTTCCTAACTCGTCCTTTGCCTATAAATAACTTTTCGCTTAAAGTAATTTTATTATTGCTCTTCATGAATTTGTATATTCCTTTCATACAACTTCGCCTCTTTCAAGAAAGCATAATAAGCATTGTTTGTTGCGGCTATGAAACCTCTCATACCGTTTAGAAAGCCTCTTTTTAGCACAAATGATTTAAAAAATGCCAAAGAGAAAATGCTTACCAGTTTCAATACCGAAGCTTTTTTTCCTTTTTGGGCTTTCTCTTGGGCACGAAGAGAGGAGTAAGCATTGATCTTGGAGAGATGTGTCTCCAGATCCAATGTTCCGTAATCATAAATAAATCCGTTTGCTTTTTTAACCTTTCCGTCAATGGCAATGGATTCATGTACCAACTTTTCCGGGTAATACCCTTTGGCTTTTCTAAAAAAGCGGACTCTTCGATTGAATTTGGAAAGAGGATGATTGAATTTTCCTAAATATTGGCTGCTGATCTTGATATCAAGCCCATCTATTCTGTTCTCTTTGATCGTCTCTTCTATCTCATTTTTTAGTTCAGAAGTCAGTTGTTCATCAGCATCAAGATTCAGTACCCATTTATGAGAACATAGATTTTTGGCATACTCTTTTTGCCCTGCAAAACCTAACCACTTTTGATGATATATCTTGTCTGTATACTCTTTGGCAATCTCCAGTGTTTCATCTGTACTTCCGCTGTCTACAATGATCACCTCATCAAAGTCTTTGACACTTTCCAGTACACGTCTGATATGCTGTGCTTCATTTTGACAGATAATATAGACCGATACAGGCAGTTTACTCATAGTTTATTCCTTATTCGTGTGATCTTCAGATAAAAATCCAAAAAGCTTTCTGTACCTAAAATACCGACTCTTTTGATCATAAAGGGATCTCCTTTTTCAAAAAAACCTCTCTTCACGACCGTTGCATTGTCATATCCTGCATCTTCTACCATTTTAACGATCTTCTCATTATATTTCCCGTAAGGATAGGCAAAAGCTCTACACTCAGTACCGATAATAGATTCCACTTCTTCCTTGGATCCTTTTATCTCTTTTTGGGCTTCTTTCGGAGGAATAGTCACCAAGTTCTTATGATTGAGTGTGTGAGAACCGAACTCTATCAATCCACTCTCCTGCATTTGTCTGATCTGATCTGCATTTAACAGTTTATCAAATGTTCCCTCTTCAAAATCTTCCCAACTGTTATATTCATAATGTGGTACAAGATAGATAGTCGCTTTAAAGCCATATTTTTGCAATATGGGAAATGCATGGATAAAGTTGTCTTCATATCCGTCATCAAACGTAATACAAAAAGATTTTGGCGGTAATGCTTCA
>Ga0256828_1000753_pt1 | contig 21131 bp, 19 predicted proteins | sample CV88metaG_FD_185993 | JGI IMG/M metagenome (GOLD analysis project Ga0256828, IMG submission 185993) | Hydrothermal vent microbial communities from East Pacific Rise, Pacific Ocean - CV88 | ecosystem: Environmental > Aquatic > Marine > Hydrothermal vents | place: Pacific Ocean: East Pacific Rise...
CAGCAATTAATATGCAATAAAAAAGGCTAATAAATGTTTATAGATAACATAAGTGCAATCGAAGTTATGGATTCTCGTGGTAATCCAACAGTAAAAGCAACAGTAGAACTTAGTGATGGAACAGTTGAATCTGCAATTGTTCCTTCAGGTGCAAGTACAGGTAAACGCGAAGCATTAGAGCTTCGTGATGCTGATGAACGTTACATGGGTAAGGGTGTTTTAAAAGCAGTTGGACATGTAAATAATGAAATTAATGACGTTCTTGTAGGAATGAGCCCATTTAATCAAGCAATCGTAGATGCAACTATGAAAGAGCTTGATGGTACTGAAAATTATGGAAAACTTGGAGCAAATGCCGTTCTTGGTGTTTCTATGGCAGTAGCACGTGCTGCAGCTAAATCTCTTAAAATGCCGTTGTACCGTTACCTAGGTGGTGCAAATGCTATGGTGAATCCTACACCAATGTTAAACATTATCAATGGTGGAAGCCATGCTGATAACTCAGTAGATTTTCAAGAGTATATGATTATGCCAGTTGGTTTTGAAGATTTCGCAGAAGCTTTAAGAGCATCTTCTGAAGTTTACCATACTTTAAAATCTGTTTTAAAAGAAAAAGGTCACTCAATTTCACTTGGTGATGAAGGTGGTTTCGCACCAAACCTTAGCTCAAATGAAGAGCCTATTCAAGTAATTATGGAAGCTATTGAAAAAGCTGGCTATAAACCTGGTGAGCAAATTGCAATCGCTTTAGATGTTGCAGCGAGCGAAATAGTTGCTGATGGTGGTTATAGATTAGAGTCTGAAAACCGTACAGTTTCTTCTGCAGAACTTGTTGAGTATTATGTTGATTTATGTGCTAAGTATCCTATTGTTTCTATTGAAGATGGTTTAAGTGAAGATGATTGGGACGGTTTTAAATTAATGACTGAAAAACTTGGTGATCAAATTCAAATCGTTGGAGATGACCTTTTTGTTACAAATGTAAACATTTTAAATGAAGGTATTCAAAAAGGAATAGCAAACTCTATTCTTATTAAACCAAACCAAATTGGTTCTGTAAGTGAAACTATGCTTACAGTACGTCTTGCACAAAGAAATGGTTATAACTGTGTTATGAGTCACCGTTCAGGTGAAAGTGAAGATGCATTCATCGCTGATTTTGCTGTAGCACTTAATTGTGGTCAAATTAAAACAGGTTCAACTGCACGTGGTGAGAGAACTGCAAAATATAACCGTTTACTAGAGATAGAAAATGAGATAGCTTATGGTGAGTACTTAGGGCATGCACTTTTTAACTAAGTAAATCTTATGAAACAAGAGGAGCTTTATGAAGAGATTGACACAAGCCAAAGTATTACTGAACGCTACCTAGGTCTCTCTCTTAGTAAGTTCCTTTTTCTCTTCTCCCTTGTTATAGGTTTGGGTATCTACTTGGGAGTTCTTCTTTATGGAAACTCTTCTTTAGAAGTTCTTTTTGGACTTCAAGACTACGAAAACTACTTACAAGACGAAGTTGTTCGCTTAAAAAATGAAAATGCAGAACTGCAACGTGAATACTTTGAACTCAAAGAGATTAGTGCAGAATAAAATTTTGCTATAATACCCTCATCTGAATAAGGGGAAGTTTTGATTAAAAATATATTTTTTATAATTTTACTTTTTTGTACACTAGAAGCAAGAGAGAATCCTTTTTTCCCAGCACAAGGGGAACAAGATATTCCTGTAACATCTAATGAAAATATGCAAATAGAACCACTTAAAAGAGCTACAATTTCTCTTCCTTCAACGGCTAGAGTTATAGAGGGTGTTACTATAAAGTATAAAACTTTAGATGGAGCAGAGCATACTAAAAGTATAGAACTGCAAAATACAGTAGATTGGCATCTTCCTATATTTATCTCTCAACAATATGCACAGGTAGAAGAAAAACCACTTCAAACTCAAAAGAAAGTACAAAAAGTTTCTCAATTTAAAGAGATTGCTGCTTTAAAATTTATACATTTTTTAGAAAATGATAAACAATTAAAAATAGTGACTCAAGATAAAATGTTAAGACACTTTATGTTAGTAAAACCTCATAGAATAGTATGTGATTTTAAAAGAGATACAGATTTTGGCTCGTATCTTAAAAAAATCAAGGAAAAATCAAAATTTACAAAGATTAGAATTGGTACACATAAAGGGTACTACCGAGTGGTTATTGAGTTAGATGGTTATTATAGCTATGTAATGAAAAAGAAAAATGGGGCATACTCTTTTTATATTAAATAGTTAAGATTTAAAAAGTGAAGAGATTATATGAGATAGTTTAGACTCTTTTTTATCTTCAATTTTGTAAACAGCCCTTGTCTTTGTGTTGAGTTTATCTAGTTTATCTTGAAGATATTCAGCTGATAGTTTAATATATTTTGCTTCAAAACTATTCATACTCTAAAATTCTCTCAATCTCATTCATCGCATCATCATTTTTAAGTCTAAATTTTATCTCAATTCTTCGTGAAGCAAATTTATTCTCTTTCCCATTTTTATCATAAATAGCATCAAGGTATGAACGCCCACTTGCTACAAGTAGAGGTTTGATATTATTCTTTTTGGTAAAGTCAAGTGTTAAGAGATAATTCATTACAGCATAGGCTCTTTTTTGAGAGAGATTTAGGTTGAAAAGATAATCTCCATCACTATCGGTATGTCCCTCTATAACTATGCGGTCAAGTTGCTCTTTAATATTTTTGTTAGAAGTGAGTGCTCCAATGTAGTTGATAAAAACTTTTTTAAGTTCTTTTTTTGAACTCTCTTTGAGTGTAGCACTTCCCTTGTCAAATAAAATGTTAGAACTTAAACGTAGACTTCCACTTTGTGCATCTATTTGGACATTTTTACCAAGACTTTGTTTAAGCTCTGCAATCACTTTGATTTTTATCCCAGTAAGTGATTTTATTTTTGCTTTTTGTGCTTGTATTTTTGCTATTAGTGCATCATATTTTGTCTCTTTTTCCTCAACAGCACGAAGAAGTTTGAGAAGCTCTTTATCTTTGAGTTTGAGTGTATCTTCTTTTGCTGTTAGGGAGTTAGAAAGAATAAGCACTTTGTTCTCGTAGTCTTGAATCTTTTTATTTTGTGTTTGAAGTGTTGCATTAGACTCATTAAGAAGATTTTGCATAATAATGACTTTATCATTAAAATCATCTATTTTCATATTTTGAGAGAGCAAAATGTTGTTAAGATTAACAATCTCTTCAGTTTTCAACTCTAAGCTATTTTTTGAAATTAAAAGGGCATCTTTTGTAGAGTTGAGCTCTTGATTTCGTAGTGCTAAAAGCATTTTAAGTTTTTGTACCTCTTTATCTCTAAGTAAAAGCATCTCAATGGAAGATTCAAGTGAATTTTCTTTGGATGCAAGGTTATTTTTTAAAACTGTAGATTTAACTACAATAGCTCCAATAAGTAAGATAAAAACAAAAAGCAGCCCTGCCATCAAATCGGCATAAGAGAGCCAAAAGTTACTTTCGTCATTTTTCTTCTCTTTAAGAAACATCTATTTTACTTTTATCTGGTTTGCAACCATTTGGTGATATTTTTTAATAGAATCTTGTACCTCACGACTCTCTAAACTTACATGAGAAGCAAAGTCTGCTAGTTTAATAACAATTTGTCCTATCTCTGTATCTATTTTATCAAAGGTACGGTTGAGTGAGTTGTTGAGTTGTGCACTATGAAGCTTCGTTGTTTTCTCAAAGCTTTTTGTAGCAACAGTAAAATCAACAAGAGCCTTGTCTATATGGTTTTGTGCACTGAGTGCATTTTGGCTTATATCCATCTGCGAAAGAGTATGTTTTAGCTCCTGTGAAACAGATTGTAACTCGCTTGTGAGTTGTGTAAAGTTAGTGTTTGTTTCATGCATGATAGTCTCAAAATTGTTAAGATGCTGTTGATTAAGTTTAGCAATAAAATCAAGACTAAAAGTCTCTTTAAGTGCTCCAAGAAATTTGTTTTCTTTTAAATCGTATTGAGTATATTTATATATAAGGAGTTCCTCTTCGCTCCAAATATACTCAGAAAAATTGTCTTGTATGCTTAAAAAATAGTTTTCCACTTTACTGAGACCACGTTTTTCAAAGTATGTCCAGATAAGTGAGAGTAAAATTCCGTAAATAGAAGCAAAAAAAGCAGAACCCACACCACTTAAAAGAAGAGAGATCTCATGATCGAGTGCTGCTGTATCGGTAACACTAAAGTTTGGCATAGAAAGCGCAATAGCTACAAATGTCCCTAAAATACCAAGCATAGGAAAGATAGAAGAGGCAACAGATACAAAGTTGTCATTTCTTATATCTCTATAGTAAGTGTTAAGATATTTTTGTATATCTAAAATAGATTTTGTAGTATCGTTGATGCTTAAAGAGTTTTGTATAAGTTTATTGTCAATTTGCATTTTAAGATCTGTATAGCCAGAACGAATTTTACATATAGAATAGTTAGCATTGTGTTTTATAAAGAGTAAAAATATAAATAAAATAAAGCCAATAACCCCTAAAGAATGTACGGGTACATGTATATTGATAACTCCAAGATAACCTAAAATCATAGCAATAAAAAAGAGTACAGGTATAAGGGAAATTACAATGAAGTTTGCTAAGCACCCAGCGGTGCTATTTGTTTTTTGCATAAAGAGTCCTAGGCTATATTAAGTTGACTTATTTAGAAGCAATTTCAGTGCCATCCTCATGCCATCTTTGAGGAGATGCTACTAATTGTCCTTTATTGTAAAGAGCTTTAAAGCCTAGTTTACCATTTCGGTACCATTTTTTATGTATATCAACTTTTAAACCATTTTTATACATACCTTGACTGGCTTTTCTGCCATTGTCATACCATGTAGTAGATTCACCATCTTGGTTGTCATTTTTATAGTAAGCACTACTTTTTTTACGACCGTTTGAATACCATGTTTTTACTTCGCCTTCTTGTTTTCCCGCTCTGTAGTATGCAACTACAGCTTTCTTACCGTTTGCATAGCTTCCAATGTATTCCCCATCTTGCTTCCCTTTTCTAAAGTAAGCAACCGTTTTTACAGTTCCATTTTCACGCCATTCTGTGAGTCGTCCATCTATCTCCCCTAGATAGTAAGGGACAACCTTCTTTGTTTTTCCATTTTTAAAGAAAGTGTATGCCTTTCCAGTAAAAGGAACATTTGTTGATTTCTCGTAAGCTAAGCCCTCTTTTTTTACAAGAGATGCCGCATCTATATTTTTAGCATTTAGCATTAAACTAAAGCAAGCGATTAAAACAGAAATAAACATAATTTTTTTCATAAAATACCTTTTCTAACTTTCTTATAAGACTATCATATCAATTTATTTTATATTTACTGGCATATATGATATTATTTTTTATTATTTTTGTCACAATTGTGTAGTATCGTAAAGATAATGACTAATATTGAAATTATAAATCTATTGTGTTGTCTTTTTAGACTTTATAATATAAAATAAAGTTATATAATAAAGACATGTGCTCTTATGATGAATACTTAGGAATCAAATGAATCAAAATAAAAAATATAAAATAAAAAATATTGCTGGACATCTTTCAAAAGCTTTTTTAAATAACCCTTTAACAGCCATTTTAGCTTTTGCCATTCTCTCTCTTGGGTATATCTCTTTAGAGGTGATGCCTCGTGAAGAAGACCCTCAAATTGCTGTGAGTGGAGGGTCTATTATTATCCCAATGCCAGGGGCATCTCCTGATGAGATAGATAATGCTGTACTTAAACCACTTGAACGGCGTTTGAGCGAGATTAAAGGAATTAAAGATATATATTCTACAGCTATGCATAATGTAGGGATGATTAATGTTCAGTATAAAATAGGGGAAGATAGAGAAAGTTCTAACCTCAAACTTTATGATAAGGTGATGCAAAATATGGACTCACTTCCTGGTGGGACTAGGATGCCTATTGTAAAACCTTTTGATATAGATATTGATGTGCCTATTGTTACGGTTGCATTTTATAAAAAAGAGGAGAAGGGGATAGACCATATCTATCTTTATAAGCAGATAAAAGACATTCAACAAGAGATTAATGCAATTCAAGATATTTCAAAGACAAATCTTAAGGGTGCAAAAAAACCTCAGTTTAATGTCCTTCTTGATTTAGATAAACTCTCAGCCTATCATATAAGTATAGGTCAAGTGGTTCAGTCAATTCAAGCAATTGCTAAGAATGCTCCTGAGATAGATCTTCCTACTAAAGATAATCGCCTTATTGTTTTTGGTGTTAAAAACGCCATCAACTCCGTAGATGATTTAAGAAATTTGATTATTGCTAAGTATATGGGTTCGCTTATCTATTTAAAAGATATTGCCAATGTAGAGTACTTTTACGATATTCAAAATTATAAAGAAGCTCTTATATCGTATAAGGCAGATGGGGAACCAAATCTAAGCGAGACAAAAGATCAGGTAACTTTAGAAATTTCAAAATTAAAGGGTACAAACGCCGTTGAACTCGCAGAGAAGGTGATAGAGAATTTAAAAGAAAATGAAGAGGCCTTAGAGAAAAATGGTTTAGGTTATATTATAACTCGTAACTATGGTGAGCGAGCCAATGAGGCAGTAAATGAACTTGTACACCATCTTGTTTTAACTATTGGAATTATTGCTCTTATTTTAATTCCGTTTTTGGGTTGGCGCGAATCTTTGGTGGTAACCATTGCCGTTCCTATGATTTTAGCAGCTACACTATTCGTCGCGTTTATGACTGACCAGACCATTAATCGTATTACTCTTTTTGCTTTTTTACTCTCCCTTGGTTTGATTGTTGATGATGCTATTATTGTTATTGAAAATATTCATCGAAGAATGCATCTCAAAGAAACACAAGACCAAACCTTTGATGAGATTATTATACAGGCAACAGATGAGATAGGACCATCTACAAATATTGCAACCATCGCCATTATGCTTACCATGATACCCATGGCGTTTGTGGGTGGGATGATGGGACAATTTATGCTCCCAATACCACTAAATGTTCCTGTGGCCTTAGCCGTATCGCTTTTTGTAGCCTATGTATTCGCCCCATTTTTGGCGAAAAAACTGATTAAACGTACAAAAGGGGGTCACTAATGGATTTTGAAGACAAAATATATAATATAGTAAGTTCTAAAAAGAAACAAAGAAAAGTTGGTTTTATTGTTTTAGCCTTTTTAATATTTGCCGTTGGAATGATTCCAACAAAGATTGTTTTAGCAAAAATGCTTCCAGGAAAGAGTGCAAACACTTTTAGTATTTATGTTGATACCGCGACAAACTCAACTATTGAACAAACAAAAGAGGTAGTTGAATGTGTAAGTAGTATTATGCGAGGGGAATCAGAAGTTAAAAATATGGAGATGTTCTTAGGACAAGGTGCTCCCCTTGATTATGCAGGGCTCGTAAAAGGGAGTGCATTTAAGTCACTTAAAAACCAAGCAGAAATAGTAATAAATCTGACTGATAAACATCATAGGGATGAACCCTCTTTTATGATGGTACATAGATTACGACCTGTCATACAAAACAGGTGTGAACATCTTTATAAAGGTACCACTGTGCGTTTTGTAGAGATGCCATCTGGCCCTCCAACATTTGCAACCATTGTTGTAAACCTCTATGGTAAAGATTCTTTACTTCTACGTGAAACTTCTAAGATTGTAAAAGATGCTTTAGTAAATACTGAAGGTTTAGTAGATGTAGATGTGATGCAAGATGATGTATATGAAAAGTATGAGATTATTCCTAATGTTGAAAAAATAATTAGCTCAAGTTTGTCTGTTGAACAGGTAAGTAATATTTTATATCTTGCCTTTAAAGGAAATGTAGTTGCTACAAAAAACTCAGTTCTTCAACAAGATCAAATACCTATTTTTGTTTCGTTAGATAAAGAAACAAGAACTTTAGATCATGCAAGTAAAGAAGACCTAGAGCTAAAGCTTTCACGTTTAAAACTTTTAAATAAGCAAGGTGTTATGGTTCCAGTAAAAGAGGTTATAGATATCAACCCAATAGTAGCAGACCCTACAATTTTTAAGAAAAATATGCACAATATGGTTTCTGTAACAGCAGAGTGCGATTTAGTTTCTCAAGTGTATCCTCTTATGGATGCAAGAGAGTTGATGATTACAAAATTAAAGAAAGATTTTGAGGTAGAGAGGCTTACTGGTGCAAGTACATATATGTTTGACCTTGCCCTTGTGCATAAACAAACGGGAGAAAAAGTGCTTGTAAGATGGGATGGTGAGATGAAAGTTTCTCTTGATACTTTTAGAGACTTGGGTGGAGCCTTTATATCGGCACTTGTTTTGATGTTTTTGCTTATGGTTGTGTATTATAAATCTTTTGCCTTAAGTGGTATTGTTCTTGTGGGTAGTTTTTTATCTATCATAGGGGTAATAATTGGGCACTTTATTACAGATATTATTGCTCTATGGCTTACTGATGTTCATTTTTACTTGACAGCTACTTCTCTTATTGGTTTTATCTCTCTTATGGGGATTAGTGCGAGAAGTTCTTTATTGCTTATTGACTTTACAAAATCTTTGATTGAAAGTGGTATAGAAAAAAATCGTGCAATCGCTATATCGACAGCAACTCGGGCAAAACCTATTCTTTTAACCGCGGTTGCTATTATCTTAGGTTCTTTGCTTTTAGCAACGGACCCTATTTTTGGTGGCTTAGGTATTGCTCTTATTTTTGGTAGTATGGCTTCTACTCTTGTCTCTCTTTTTTACATACCCGTTCTTATGGCGAAGACAGATGCAATTTGTCCTGCTAATGGAGCTGTAAAATGTGAAGATGGTGAGGGGATGAACGAAGCACATATGGATGTAGAAGAGATAGCACCAGAAGTACATCATGGAAACCCAATTAATGTAGATTAAAAAGAGAGGAAGAAAACGATATGCGAAAGTGCATATCGTTTAAGTAGTAGAGTGAAAGACTAAAGTTTTTTACTTTCGTATTTTGCTTTTAGTTTTAAGTACTCTTTATAATCATCAGAGTTGATGTTATTTGAAACTGACTTAGTAGAATCGTTAGCATTGTTTGAAATTGTCTTAGTAGAATCATTTGCATTATTAGTAGCAGTATTAGATGAATCTCTTAGGTCATTAGAAACAGTCTTCGTAGAATCATTTGCATTGTTAGTAGCAGTATTAGATGAATCTCTTAAGTCATTAGAAACAGTCTTAGTAGAATCATTCATATTGTTAGATGTAGTTTTAGTTGCATCATTTACATCATGAGAAACTGCAACAGCTGAATCTTTAAAATCTTTTGTAGCCATAGATGAGCTATCTTTAAAGTCTCTTGTTGTGTTAGAAATTGAATCTTTAGAATCTTCTGCAACTTCAACAGTAGAATCTCTTAAATCTCTAGATACACCACTAGTTGTATCTGAACCGCTTTTTACAGTAGCAACTTCACTTGTTTTTAAGTCATCGCTTGCTTTTACAGCTGTATCTTTAGCATCATGGCTTACATTAGTTACAGTACGCTCACCACTTTTAGAAACTTCAACTCCACCATCAACAGCTGATTGAGATACATCTTTCGCATCATGACTCATAGAAGTCACACCATCTTTCATATCTTTGAACATATCTCCAAAGCTAAAATCTGCAGATAAACTTGTTGTTAATGCTAGTGCAGCTACTGCACTTATTACTAATTTTCTTGTCATTTATTTCCCCTGTTTTAAATTTAAACTATAAAAACTATAACCCTCTTAACCTAAAGTTAAACTTAAATAGCATAATTATTTCTAATAAGTTAATATAATGTTTTAAAATATCACACTTAACAGTTTTTGTTTTTAAATTATTACTTTTTTTTATCTTAATATAGTTATTTGTATTATTTTTTGATATAATACTTCATATCTCAAAACAACAAAAAGGGAAGTTATATGAAAAGAGTTTTATTAGTAATAGCATTGGTATCGACAATTGTGGTTGCAAAACCTTACACCAAAGAGGATCGCATAAGTGATATGAATGAGATGGCAAAAGCTATGAATATTATCCAAAGTGGTTTTTTCTATAATAACTACGATACAGTTGAAGCAGGTGTTGCGAAGCTTTCAGATGCAGTTGTAAGAGTCAAGCCACCTTTAGAAGAACAAGAAGAGAAAAATGTAATGAATAGATATATGAATCAAAAGATTCAAATGTCTAATAAAATTGTTAAAAAAATTAATCAAAAATCATTAACAATCTTACAACGTTTTAAAGCTGGTGACCCTGCACAAGCAGTACAAGCTTATACAAAAATCATGGGACAATGTATGAAGTGTCATAAAGAAATTCGTAAGTGGTAAAAGGGATGTTGACAAAATATATATTGCTTGTATTTTTAGGTTTCTCCTCTTTATATAGTGCAGAACTTATTCTTACAGGAACCGTCATCTCAAATAATCAAAAGATGATTCCAGCTAGATATATGGGATATATAAAAAAGGTCAATTTTGAAGTTGGTGATAGAGTAGAACGTGAAGATACTCTCTTTGAACTTGAGTCTGCAGAGTTTGATATTTTAGAATCTCAAGCAGACTTAGCACTAGAACAAGCAAAGCTTATGGTTGATGTTTATCAGACAAGATTAAATGTCTTTAAAAAACGCAAAACAAGACTTAAACGTGATAGAAAACTTTTTTCAAAGAAAAATTTTCGTTATGAGATGCAAGATATGTCTGAAAATATAGATAATGTATCTGCATCTTTAGAAGCGGCTCAGGTTTTGGTAAAACAAGCAAGTGAGAAAACAAAGCAGTTTGCCACTGTAGCTGGTTACTTAAAAGTTAAAGCTCCAAATAATGGCATCATTGTCGATAAAAGAATTCGTGTTGGAGATATGGTAGCTCCTGGGATGCTTACTATGATAATAGTAGATATGGATCACTTAGAGATTGAAGCAGAAGTTGCAGAATCTGATTTGAAGTATGTACGACAACAAAAAGTGGTAACAATTAAAATTCCTTCATTGGGGTACAGAGCTTCTGGGTATATTAAGGCAATTGTACCAAGTGCAAATCCAATGGCACATACGTTTAAAATTAGAGTTCATTTTGAAAAAACTAATGATATGATTTTTCCAGGAATGTATGCTAAAGTATATGTAGATTTAACAAATGAGCTTCAGAGGTAAGACTCTTTTCTTTTATCTTTTTATGTTATTATAAACAATATGAATAACTAAAGGGATGAAATGAAATATATTGTACTGATGTTCTTTCTTTTTTGCAATCTTTTTGCATTAAATTATCAAGAAGTTGCACAAAAAAGCGAAGATGCGATGAGTGGGTTTCAAGACTCAATCTCCCATATGGAGATGACACTTATTAATGCCAATGGGCAAAAAAAAGTAAGAACAATGAAGATGAAAGTTCTCGAAGGCAAAGAGGAAGATAAATCTCTTATGGAGTTTTTAACACCTGCCGATGTGAAGGGAACAAAGTTTTTAAACTATGAACATGTAACAAAAGATGATGACCAATGGCTTTATCTTCCTGCTTTAAAACGTGTGAAACGTATTGCTTCAAAAAATAAATCTGGTTCTTTTATGGGGAGTGAATTTTCTTATGAAGATTTGTCTGCTTTTAATGTGAAAAAATATATTTATGAAAATAAAGAGGCTCAGGATATTGATGGCGTTTATGTCATTGTTTCTAAACCTGTTTCAAAATACTCTGGGTACACAAAACTTGTAACATATATAGATGCAAAAAATTTCTTAGCACAAAAAATAGAATATTTCGATAGAAAACATGAGCTTTTAAAAGTAGCAGAGTTTTCTAATTATAAAAATTTTGGCGATGTATATAGAATTGGCAAAATAGATATGAAAAATGTTCAAAATGACAAAGAGACAATTTTGATTTGGAAAGATGAAAAAATCAAAAATGGACTTAGAGATAAAGACTTTCATAAACGCTACTTAAAAAGATAATTATTAGATGGATAAATTTGTTAATTTTGTTATAAAGAGTCGATGGTTTATTGTAATTATCATCCCTCTTGTAACCCTCTTTATGGCATCTTCTCTTAAGCATCTTGAATTTGAAGGTAGTTATAGAATTTGGTTTGGGGAAAACTCTCAAATTTTAAAAAGCTACGATAAGTTTCGTTCTATATTCGGAAATGATGATGTTATTACCATCACTTTTCAAGATAAAGATGGAATTTTTACGAAAAAAGCACTTCATACCATCGATGATATTACACAAAAACTTTGGCAAACTCACTATATAGCAAGAGTAGATTCTATTACAAATTTTCAGTATGTTCATGCTGATAAAGAGTACCCTGATGAAGTTTTAGTTGAAGATTTTATAGATGACATTGATAGCTACACCCCAAAAGATTTAGCAAATAAAAAAGAGATAGCACTTCAAGAAGATTTAGTAAAAAACCGTATTATCTCTCAAGATGCTACAACTACCATGATAGTGGGAAGGCTTACTCCAAAAGCGGGAGATGATCCTGAGGTTAGTTTTAAACTTAGAGATGCAGTACTAAAAATTCTTGCACCTGAAGAGAAAAAGAATGGCTATAAGTTTTACCTTGCAGGTGGACCAGCGATTAATACTGCATTTATAGAGATTGCACAGCATGATGGAGGTATCTTTACCCCCGCAGTTATTTTAGTAGCGATGCTTTTAGTTTTTATGATTTTTAGAAAACTGAGTTCGATGTTTTTAAGTATTGGTGTTGTTATTTTTACCTTTTTAATTGTTCTTTCTATACAGGTGATGTTGGGATATAAACTCAATAACTTTACAGCAAATATACCAGTGTTTGTTGTTGCTATTGGTATAGCAGATGCGATGCACCTTTTATGGATTTATACCATGGCAAGAAAAAAAGGGATGCAAAATATTGAAGCAATTCATTACAGTGTACAGAAAAATTTCCTTGCTATCTTACTAACCTCTTTAACCACTTCTGTTGGTTTTGCATCGTTAGGTATCTCTGCTGTTATTCCTATTAAAACTTTAGGAATAGCAACAGCTTCAGCAGCTCTTCTTGCCTTTGTTCTTACTATTTTGTTTGTACCAGCAATGTTGGCAATTTTAAATCCTAAGATAAAAGAAGATGAAAATGTTCAAGCACATAACAACCATCCACATGCAGTAGCTTATACAAAATTCATAATTAAAAATGCCAAATTACTTCTAGGGGGGAGTCTCATTATATTTGTAGCTCTTGGAATAGGTATATTTAAAGCAAATGTAGATTCTAATGTAGTAAAATATTTTAACAAAGATGTTCCTTTTAGACAAAGTGTAAATTTTTTACAAAAACATCTAACAGGTCCTATGAGTTATGAAATTATTGTAGATTCTAAAAAACCTGATGGTATTAAAGACCCTCAATTTCTAAAAACAGTACAAAAGTTTTATAATCAGTTCTCTGCAAAATATGATGATGTGCGACATATTAGCTCCCTTATGGATGTTGTAAAAACATTTAATGAGGTGATGAATGGAAGTAAATCTATTCCCAACAATCAAGAGCTTATAGCTCAGTATCTACTTCTTTATTCGCTCTCTTTGCCTCAAGGGATGGAGATTAACGATAAGATGGATATTGATGAGAGACTTCTTCGTGTTACCTCCACAATGAATGTTGTAGATACTTCAAAAGATTTAGAGATGATACAATGGGTGCAAGATTGGTGGAGTAAAACGCCATACTCAGCAGAGATAAATGGTCAAACTATTATGTTTGCACATATGCAACATGATGTAACAAATACACTTATAGAGTCTATTACCCTAGCAGTTGTTATGATATCCATTATTATGCTTCTTATCTTTAGAAACTGGAGAATGTTACCTTTATTTATCATACCAAATATTTTACCAATTGCTCTTGTTGTTGGTGTGATGGGTTGGTTTCATATAGATATTGATATGGGTGTAGCTATTGCCGGTGCTATTATTATAGGGGTAGCTGTTGATGATACCATACACTTTATGGTGAAGTACACAGAAGCTCGTCGTAGGGGTGATTCTATGCAAGAGGCTATGAACTATGTAATGAGTTATGCCGGAAGTGCTATTATTTTTACCACCATTGTTCTTTCGGTGGCGTTTTTAGTCTTTGTATTTAGTGATTTTAATCCAAATTATCATTTTGGTATTGTTACTGCATCTGCTCTTATTATTGCGGTTATTGTTGATCTTGTGGCCCTTCCTGCCTTACTTACAATTATAGACAATAGGAAAAAGTCATTATTGCTATAAAATAACACTTATTTGCTATAATTGCATCCATGAATAAACTTGAAGAATACTTAGCAGCTCACGAACTTAGTGAGATGCATCCTAGCGATATTGCCAAAATTTTAAAACAGCTAGATGATAGCGAGTTTTCTGATGCCATTAAGCTTGTTCCTAAAAATCTTGTAGGGGATGTGGCACTCGCCCTTCCCGATAGATACTTTGATGATGTTGTAGAAAACTTTAGTGTTGATGAACTCTCTCATGCTGTTACAGAACTTGAGTCAGATGACCAACTAGAGTTTATGCAAGAGCTTGAAGATGTTGATGAAGAGATGGCTTCTCAAGTTTTTGATACTCTTGATGAAGAAGATAAGCAAGAGATTACAAAACTTCAAACCTATGAAGAGGATGAAGCTGGTGCTTATATGCAGCTTGAGGTCTTCACGGCTTATGAAGATGAGATAGTACAAAACGTCATAAAGCGCTTTGCAAAACTTCGTAAAGAGAATGAACTTGAAAATGTACAAAATCTTTTTATAACAGATAAAGAAAATAAACTTCATTATAGTGTGGGTCTTGATGATCTCCTTATTTTTGATTTTTCTAAGACAATTTTAGAAAATATTCAAGAGAGTGAAGAGAGTTTTGAGCCAAAAATTGCTCAAGATAGAGAAAATATTAAAGAGGTTGTTCATTACTTTGAAGAGTATGATCTCTCTGTTATGCCAATTGTTAATGCTTATGGCGTTTTACTTGGACGTATTACATCTGATGATATTTATGACATCATTAATGAACATGCAACTGAACAGATGTATAACTTGGCTGGTGTTGATGATGAGGCAGAGGAAGATGATGACCTAGTTAATGCTGGACGTAAACGTGCAACATGGCTGGGGCTTAATCTTTTTACGGCAATTGCAGCATCTTTAGTGATAGGGCTCTTTTCTAATACCTTAGATAAAATGGTAGCACTTGCTATTTTAATGCCCATAGTCGCTTCTATGGGTGGAAATGCTGGGACACAATCTCTTACCGTTGTTGTGCGCCAACTCGCTCTTGGTGATATCTCCCAGGGAGATGCAATGAGGATTATAAAAAAAGAGGTACTTATCTCTTTGGGGAATGGATTTTTATTCGCTATAATCATAGGAATTATTGCAGCTATTTGGTTTCATACACCTCTTTTAGGAGTGGTTATTGCTCTTTCTATGGTGATTAATCTTTTAATGGCAGGTTTTTTTGGTGCTGTGATACCACTCTTTTTGAAAAAACTTGATGTAGATCCTGCTATTGGAAGTACTGTTATTTTAACAACAGTAACAGATGTTGTAGGCTTTTTTAGCTTTTTAGGTCTTGCGACCTATATTTTAATGTAAGGAATTTGTAAAACTTGGAATTGTTACTACTCTTTTTTCTACTTTCAGTAGGGATCTCTTTTGTTTGCTCTGTTTTGGAGTCTGTTTTGTTATCTGTAAATATGTCTTATGTCGCAGTACTTGAAAAAGAGAGACCTAGTGTTGGAAAACTATTGCGTTTGCATAAAGAAAATATTAACAAATCAATAGCTTCGATTCTTATCTTAAATACTATTGCAAATACTTTAGGTGCGGCAGCCGTTGGTGCACAGGCTTCAGAGGTATTTGGAAGTGATGCTGTTGTTATTGTTTCTATTATACTTACTTTCGCTATTCTTTTTTTGTCGGAGATTATTCCTAAAACTATTGGTGCAATCTACTGGAAACAACTAGCTCCCTTAGCGGCACATTTTATTCGTATATTTATCTGGATTACTTACCCGATTATACTTACTACACTTGCTGTAACAAACAAGATTAGCAAGGGGAAAACAGACTCCCACTCACTTACAAAAGAGGAGCTCTTAGAGAGCATGCTTATGAGTGAAGATGAGGGTGTGATAGATGAACAAGAATCAGATGTTATAGAAAATATTTTGAACCTAGACAACATTAAAGTGGGTGAAGTGCTTACACCGCGTTCTGTTGTATTTGCACTTGATGAGTCTATGAGTATTAAAGATGTAATTGCAAAACAAGAGTCTATTTTTAAATTTTCACGTATTCCTGTTTATAAAGACTCTATTGAAGATGTAACAGGAATTGTACTTACGAAAAAAATCTTTAAACAGGCACTTATAGATGATAGTGTTCCTCTTAAAGATGTAAAAAAAGAGATGTTTGCTATTAATGAAAATATTCCTGTGAGTAAGGCTCTTGACCTTTTCATAGCTAAAAAAGAGCATATGTTTTTAGTAACAGATAATTATGACCAAACAGATGGAATTATTACACTTGAAGATTGTGTTGAAACTATTTTGGGTGTAGAGATTATGGATGAAAGCGATACAACTGAAGATATGCGTGAACTTGCAAAACACAAGATGAAACTCAAAAGAAAAGCCAAGGCAGATATGTAATTTTAATCTGCCAAGGATTTACATCCCTGGAAGTCTTGGTATATTACCAAGTTTTGAGTGGCGACAATAGCTTCCCCACCCTTTTTTAAGCCAGTGTCCTATAATAGGCATAGGAACCATAAATGCACGTTTATGATCACGGTAAACAAATGCTGCACCATCTCCACTATCCATAACACATAAGATATTTAGGTGTTTATCGTAGCCTTTAAAATCGCTACCACCATGATCTCTTTGCTCAATATTATGAGCAGCATTTTTAGCCATTACCTCTGCAATATGACCCTGTTTAGCACGCCAGTCATGCCCCTCAAGTGATGCTACATCTCCAATAGCATAGATATTGCTGAGTGAGCCATCTTCGTTTAAAACACAGGAGTAATCATCTGTTTTAATAAAACCTGCTGCATTTGTTGGGAGGTCTGAATTTTTAATGACATCATGCCCATCTCCAGCAGGAATAAACATAATGAAATCCGCTTCAAGTTTACTATTGTCTTCAAAAATAACACCATCTTTTTCGAAGTTAATAATTTTTTTACCAAATTGCTTATGGATACCTAACTTGCTAAAGAAAACATCCATCATCTTGAGTGCCTTTGGTCCCATACGTTTTCCAGGCTCTGCCATTGGTGCAAAGAAAGTAAGTTCGAAATTATCTCTTATACCTTTTTTCTTAAGCATATTGTGTACATTAAAAAGAAGCTCAAAACCTGGGCCCCCACGTACTGCAGAGCTATCTTTTGGATTGCCACCAAATCCCATAGCTATTTTTCCACTTCCTTTTGTAACAAGAGCATCAAGGGCATCACGAATCTCAAGAGATTGTTGTGGAGCACCACAGATAGAAAGAGTGTTTTCAACACCCTTAGGTTTCATTTTTGAAGCACCCATAGCTATGATGAGGTAGTCATAATCATCTATAACTTTACCACTAGAGAGAGTAACACTGTTCTTCTCTTTAGAAAGTTCTGAAACACTATCAATAAGAAGTTCAAACTTATGTGCTCTTTGAAGTTCTCTGAGATCGAGACATACATCTTTGAACTCACTTTCATGTGTAGGTACCCAGATAGATGTAGGGTATATATAAAAATATTCTCTATCACTAACAAGTGTTACATTGTAGTTCATTTTTCTTAGATGTGTAGCAGCATCTACTCCTGCAAATCCACCACCTAAAATCAGTACTTTTTTCATCTGGCTACCTCATTGTTTATTATATTGAGCAAATCATACATAAGTTGATGTTAAAACTATATTAAGAATGTAATTTAATCGTCAATATGCTTTTTATTTATAAAATATACAGCAAGCATACTTACTCCGCCACCAACTAAAATATGAAGTTCAAGAGGTTCATCTAAGATGAGCCAAGCTGATGCAAGGGCAAAGAGGGGTACTAAAAACATAAACGAGCTAGTTTTCTCACTACCAAGTTTTCCACTTGCAATAAAAAAGATGGTAGTAGCAACACTCTGACCTAAAACAGCAAGATAAATCATAGCTATCCAGAACTCTAAACCTTGAGAAAAAACAGCCATAAGGTTTGCATTATAAGCATAAATAAAAGTAACAAGAGTTGCAACAACAGAGATAAGAAAACTATAATGAATAGGGTGAATATGCTTTTGAGAGTGTTGTGAAAGTATGGTGACTCCAGCCCAAAGTGCAGCACAAAGTAAAAAGTAGATATTTGAAGAGTTAAAAAAGAGACTAGGATTGTTGAGTTGAAGTAAGATATATCCGCCAACTATACCTAGTAAAAGACCAAAGTATTGTTTGTTCTGAAGTTTTTTTCTAAAGAGTAAAGCTACTAAAAGAAAGGTCATAATGGGACTAAAGGTTGTTATAATGACACTCCCAGCTCCTGCATAACCGTACTTTATTCCCATAAATGAAGAGACCATAAACGCGATGTTAAGCACAGAACTCCCCGCTACATATTTGAGAGAGTCTTTTGTAAGCACTAAGGGCTTTTTAAAAAAGTAAAGTATAGGTAAAAAAGAGAGGCTCATAAAGAAAAAACGCCAGAAAATAATTACATCCATAGGTAATTCATAAGTAAGAATCTTAAGGGCAGTCCATCCTCCACCCCATAGGAGCATCGCTAAAAGCATAAGGTAGGTAAAATAGTTTTTGTTTAGGTGAGCTCTCACAGAAGTTCTTTTTTTATCCAGTAAGAGAGAACATAAAGTCCCCAAATATGCTGTTTAAAACTTCCACTTGCCGCTTTTGAGATGTAATTATCTAGTTCCTTTTCTTGAAACATCCCTGTCTCTTTATTGACATCTTTAATTAGGGCAATCTCATTTGAGGCTATAAGATACTCCATATAAGGATTAGAAAACCCTTTTTTCTTTCTTTGCAAGATTTTAGTGTCGATTTTATTGGACATTATTTTTTTAAGAAGTGACTTTGTTACACCCTCTTTATAACGAAGTTTTGGGTCTATACTAAAAACTAATTCTGCAAGTTTATGGTCTAAAAATGGGGTGCGTGATTCTATGGAGTGTGCCATGGAAACGCGATCGAGTTTTGTTAAAAAGTGCTCTGCTTGAAAAAGGTGTAGGTCTATAAAACTGTACCATATACTTTCATCTGTATGGGAAGATTTTTCAAAGAGCTCTCTATAGGCTTGAAGATACTTAAGTGATTCATTGTCTCTTACATTTCTTCTCATAAGCAGATTCTTTTGTAAGTCTGTAAATTTATCGCCCGATGTACGAAAGAGTAGGGTGTCATCAAATACACGTTTGTACCATTCCCACTCTCTGTTCATTGAAAAGTTTGAACGAAAGTATTTTTTGAGCCAGTTTTTATGGCTAAGATTTTTAGCCTGTTCAATATCGAGGTATTCAAAGTATTGTCTGTATCCTAAAAAAAGCTCATCACTTCCTTCTCCACTCATAACAACTTTGTAGCCATCTTTTTTTATCTTTTCAAAAAGAAGATAAAGAGGAATAGCAGCAGGGTCATTAAGTGGTTCATCAATAGTGTCAAATACTTTGTGAGTAGCCTCTATGAAACTGTTTTGGTCTATCTCTACTTGTGTATTTTGTATCCCTAGGAGGGCAGCACTTTGAGTAGCATTGACTCGCTCATCGTATTTAGCAAACTCTTTATACCCAAGGGTGTAACTAGGGAGTTTTTTCCCCATATTTGAAGCATAGTAATTAATAGTAGCAGAGTCTATGCCCCCTGAAAGAAGAGAAGCTATGGGAACATCAGCACTCAAACGCATCTCTATGGATTCTTGAAGTTTATACTCCAATTTTTGAAGTGCTTCCTCTTCAGAACAAATAGTATTTGCTGGGGTGTCAAGAAGATTGTGGTAGCGTTTTATGGTGTAATTATTGTCTTTAAAACAGAGGTACTCACCCGCTCCAAGTTTAGATATACCTTGAAAAAATGTATAGGGTGGAGTGGGGCTTAAAAATGAGAGGTACGATAAAAGGGCATCGTTATTCATCTTTTTTTGTTTTAAAAAAGGGGTGAGAGCTTTAAGCTCTGAGCTAAATCTAAAAGAGGAGTCATCCATAAAAAAGAGAGGTTTTTTCCCAAGTCTATCGCGAAAAAGGTAGAGTGTTTCTCCATCAAGGAGTGCTATGGCAAACATACCACGAAGATGTTCTACAAACGCCACACCCCACTTCATATAGGCAGCAATGATAACTTCAGAGTCGCTTTGTGTTTGAAAATCAAAATTGAGCTCTTTTTTTAACTCTATGAAGTTGTAAATTTCACCATTAAATGAGAGTAAAATCTTTTGGTGTTTGAGTGGTTGGTGGCTGCGTTTATTTGTATCTTGAATACTTAAACGCTGATGTGCAAAAAAGAGCCTCTCCTCTTGAACAATACCACAAAAATCAGGTCCACGGTGGTTAAGTTTAGCAAGGGCATTTTTGGCTTGATTCTCTTGATATTCACCAATTATTCCAAAAATTGCACACATTATCTAAAAAATCCCATGCTAATATCATCCTCTAAATAGCCCTCCTTATAGAGAACTTTTTTTACATTTAAAGAGTCTGCTAAGTTCGCAATCTCCTCTTTTGTAAAGTAATTATATGTTTGACTCTCTTTGTCTCCATGCAGTGCATTAAAGATAAAGCCAATTTTAGAAGAATTATAGCAGTTTTGTATAAAAGCGATACTCTCATATTTCGTAAGAGTGTTTAATGCTCCACTACATACATAAAAATCTGCCATAGGGAGAGTATCTGCTGTGATGTCAGCTATTAGTATCTCTTGTGCTGTGTTATTTGAAGCAATAGAGTACATCTCACTTAAAGAATCTATGCCGATGTAGTGTTTTGCTAAACACTTTTTTTTCTCCAAGTAGAGATAAAAATCCCCAAAACCACATCCTGCATCTACAAGGGTAAAAGAGTTTAAATCAGAGGGGAGAAGTTCTTTAAGTATTTTAAA
>Ga0256828_1000754_pt1 | contig 21125 bp, 14 predicted proteins | sample CV88metaG_FD_185993 | JGI IMG/M metagenome (GOLD analysis project Ga0256828, IMG submission 185993) | Hydrothermal vent microbial communities from East Pacific Rise, Pacific Ocean - CV88 | ecosystem: Environmental > Aquatic > Marine > Hydrothermal vents | place: Pacific Ocean: East Pacific Rise...
TTTTGGTATCTACGAAGGAGAACTTGAAGGTAAAAACCTTGTTGCTTCTGCTTATGTAGTTTATGGTCCTAGAATTGAACTGGTTATTGCAACAAGAGAGAGTAAACCTATGCTTTCACGCGTTATTGCAGGTGAATTTAAAGAGATAGGTGAGATTTTCATGAATGAAAAAGGAAAACTCAACGCCCCTGGTGGAACCCAACAAAACTGGTGTGACTACCATAAAACTTTTATAGATGATTTATTCCAAGAGGGTTACCGTCTGCGTTACTCTGGTGGTATGGTTCCAGACTTGCATCAGATTATGTTAAAAGGTGGAGGACTCTTCTCTTACCCTGCTACATCGGACAAACCAAACGGAAAACTAAGACAACTTTTTGAAGTAATTCCTTTTGCACTTATGTATGAACAAGCTGGTGGTGAAGCCATAGACAACAAAGGTAGAAGACTTTTAGAACTTGTTCCTGCTCATCCTCATGATACAAGCCCTTGTTTCTTTGGCAGTAAATATGAAGTTACTGCACTTCGTGAAGCCTATGGAATGAAAGCGTAAAAATGAGTGATGAACTCTCTTTAGATGAGTGGGAACTGGCACTTAAAGCAGAAAAAAGAAAACTAGAAGCTTGTCAACAAGAGCAAGGAGTAAGCTCTTGTCTTGCTTGTCCTAAGCTACATGACTGCCCTATTCGTGATGCTTATGTTCATGCTGTCTATAACAGTATGAGTAAAGGTGCTGGTGGAGGATTCGAGTTTTGATGTTAAAAAGTTTTTGGTTTTGGTTTATAGCTATTTTTATAGGAATTCAATTTATTCCCGTAGATGTTCCTGCAAAAATTAAGAGTGATCCAAAGTATGAAATAGAAGCTCCTAAAGAAGTTATGAGTATACTTAAACGCTCTTGTTATGACTGTCACTCAAATAAGTCAACTTACCCTTGGTATGACAAAATTGCCCCAGCATCATGGTTTGTAAAAACCCATGTTAAAAATGGACGTAAAGTCGTAAACTTTTCTATTTGGAAAATATATGAAACAAAAAAACAGAATTTTTTTGCAGAAAAACTTGGAAAATCTGTTGTTATTCGTATGCCTATGCCATCCTATTTATGGTTACACCCTAAGGCAAAACTCTCAAATAAAGAGAGAAAACTTTTAAAAGAATGGGGTGAGACCTTAAAAGAAAAGATTAAATAGGATAAATATAGTCCTATTTAAAAAATATTCTGCTATAATACCTTATTAAATTACAAAATAAGGAATTAAAATGCCAAAAATTAACAAATACGTAGACATTAGCGAAGTAGATAGAGAAGCAAAAAAAGATCTTATCGACAGACATTCACCATTTATTCACTGTGCTGACACAGCAACTGCTGGTGAGCCATTTGAAGTAACTGTAAAAATGGGTAACGAATATACTCACCCAGATGATTTTGATCACTACATTGAGTCTGTTACTCTTTTTAACGGTGAAGTTAAACTAGCACAAGCTACTTACGTTCCAGGGACTCTTGGAAATACAAAAGCACATAACACAACTACATTTACAATCATTCCAACAGGAAAAAAACTTAAACTTGTAGCACATGGTTACTGTACAAAACATGGTATCTGGGAAGGTACTGAAGTAGAAGTAGCTGTAAACTAAGTTTTACACTAACTCTTCTTTCCAAGCCATTTTGGCTTGGAAAACTTATTTATTCTTTGGACTATTTACTACACTATCATTAAATGACATCTGTTCTATAATTCCTAGCCCTTTATACTCCTCTTTACTTCCATTTATCTCTGTTATAATTAACGAAATATCTGAAAGAGAACGTAAATATGTTGGTCGATTTCCTGTCTCAATAGGTAAACTGTTCATATCTACAAATGTTATATCTTTCTTTCTACTTGACTCTATGGTATAAGTTCTACCATTTTCATCTTTTTGAGTAAAACGAAGTCTGTTTGCATATGATTTTTCTGTTGTCTTATCTGTTAACAACGATGAACGCTCTACCTCAATAGAACCATTAAGTTTTAATATCTTATCACCTTTTGCTACCATCATAATGGGTACACGTTCATAATCATACTTCTCTTCTGCAATAATATCTGAGAAGATAATCGTATATTTTCCTGCTTTTGCACGTCCCCAATACCAATTATTTATATTTTCATGTATAGGACTGTTACCCCAATTATGATCATGATAACCTGTTCCTGTCAACTCTTTTTTTATACCATTCTCTTCTAAAGTTGCCGTAACAGTTGATGAAGCTTGAGCAGGAAGCCATGCAAAATAATTACCCTCATCACCAAAATAGATATGACCTGTTTCTGGTCTCCACATCGGTAATTCTGAAACCATTATGGCATCAAAAGTAATATTATCTTTACTATAATAAAGATGATAATTCCCCTCTTCATAAGTTAAATAAGATGATTTAACATGCACCTCAGCAATGCTTGTAGATGCATCTATTTTTTTACCATACTCAGAAAAATCTTGCTCACTGACTTCTCTTCCATCAGGATAGACGATATTAATCGTCACTAAAGGAAGTGAGCTACCATAGGTATCAAAAAGAAATTTACTATAAAAAGCAACAGCAACCGTTGTACCATCAGAAAATATAAAATCAGAATACCACCACTCATAACTTCCACTCTCACCATTGGTACGCATGGCATCTTCCCATGGCTCTACTTTATTTTTTTTAAGATTTAACTTCAAATAATCTTCATCACTTGATGCAATATACGCAAGTTTTTTATTTTCTACTGAAACTGTTTCATTGATTTCACTTTGAGAGATCTCTTCTCTACTATTATTTTGCTCTAAAAGCGTATCATTGTCAGTTATATTGTTAGTGGTACCTCCACCTCCACATGCATTAAAAACTAATGCTATAGAAATAAGAGATATAAAATTTATTCTTTTTAACATACTTTATGCCTTTACTTATAAACTATCAAACCAAGTGAAGGCTTCTAAATAAACTGGAATAGAACAGGTATTATGTGTTCCACCATCTTTTAGAATCAACTTCACTGAACTAGAACCATTTTTCTTAAATGTATCATATGCATTTTGAGAGTTAAATGATGGAACAATCTTATCACCCTTACAGTGGTAAAGACGCATCGGCATGGTTGGTTTCCAATCCATTAAAGAGTTCTCTTTTAAAGCATCAACTAACTGTATCTCTTCACCATTTTTATAACTGTTTAAAAAGCTCTCTTCATAAAGTTTCGTACGCTCTATTGGGAAAGTTGTTGCTATCGTGTTTCCTTTCTCTTTTTCTGATATATAATTTGTTATCTCATTATAAATAGGTGCGTGAAGTACACTCTCTAAACGATTCCACTGATAATATCGATCATAACTATAGAGTAAAAAGAGAGGAAGGTGAGGTTCTGAGTACTCTTCTTCTCCCATTAATATATAATCTGCTGTTGCTTTCATATCATACGACCCAGCCATTGGTGCTGCTGCTGTCACCTGCAACGTATCTCCATACTCTTTTTCTATAAGTTCAAGTGCAGCCATGGTTGCATACCCACCTTCTGAATAACCCGTTAAAAAGAGCTTATCATTACTCTCTATATGTCTATCTTCCATAAACTTTTTACTAGCAACAATTAAATCAACAACAACAGGAGCCAAACTATCTTTAACCTGATAAGGGTGATACTGCTTAGAAGTAATACCATAACCGATATAATCAGGCATAGCCACAGCATACCCCTTTAATGTAGAGATTAACGCACCTGTTGTTCGTAAAGGGGCATGTTCAGAAGGAGCATATTTATCTCCAAAAAGTGTACCATGCTGGTCACTTACAAGCCCTATTGGTTTATCTGCATTCAGAGGTAGCGTAATTAAACCTGAGGCGTTTATTTTCTTATTATCTTTGTCAACTGTTGTATAGACTACTTTATATGCTTCTACCCCATACTGTTTACTATTTGCAAGAGCTGGATATTTTGCTAAAATAGGTTGATAAAGTTGATGCATATATTCACTATTTTTCGCTGTAACTTTTTCATAGCTAATCAGTTCACCTCTTTCCCCTACTCGACTACTATCTCCTCCACGCTCTCCAAAAAGTGATTCTAAGAAAAGTCTACTTTCATCAGAGTCAATAATCTCTTTTAATCCATCTTCTCTTGTACGGTTTAATAAAGTAACTTGATTATTAGCAAAAGCAATATTGGCACGTTCTAAAAATTGTCTATCATCTAAAGCTTGTACGTCTGATGTATTAAGAAGTGACATACCTAGTTGTTTAACATTTGTATATGGAGCTGCATGAAGATAAGTCAACCACTCCTCTTTCTCTTTCTCTGTCGGATTACGTTTAACAATAGAGTTATAGAAGTATTCTATCGTTGCTAATATCTCAGCATTAGAGACTGATGCTTCACCCAATAATGGAAAACCATAATCAAATAACTCTACTTTAACATCATAACTATAACTGCTATTAACAAATGAATAGGTTCCCTCTTTAAGAGGTACTTTAACACTAGAAGAACCAATATGGTCGTAATTACGTCCATTTCCTTCCCACCACTTTTCATAAACTCCATATCTAAAATCTTGGTCTATCTCATCAATATCCAAGTCAACTTGCAACACATCTTCTCTCTCTAAAACAAAATCATTAAAAAGTACTTTATTTAAAGTATGTTCATCACCATCATAAGAGTAGTGAACTACACCAGGTACTGCTCCTCGAATAGTAACATTAGAAATTTCATTACTAATCTTCCATCTTTTTTTAATCTCAGGAGAAAAAATTTTACTACTAAAAACTATCTCTGCAGGATGTGATGGTCTATACTCGTACCATTTTCCTTTACTCTCATGTATATCATTAATCTTTGCTTTTGTTAATGTAATTTTCACTCTTTTTTTAGAAGTTAAAAATGTTCCAATCTCTGCCCAAACACCTTTATGATTTTTAACACTCAAGTGGTTTTCATGAAAATAACTATGGGTTGGTAATTGCCCCATAAATCTTGATTTTTCTGCTACATTATGAAAATAAGTATCTTCAACAGTCTGATAAGAGTCATTAGGTTGATACTGTCCATTAGAGACCAGTAACCAAGTTAACGCATGTTCTTTCAAATCATCTTTTGTTGAAGTTTCATGTCCTATTAAAATATCTTTATAATAAGGACTGGTAGCTACTTTTCTACCTGATGCAAGATTATTCTCAATCCAATCATAACTCATATGATCTACATCAATATTAGGTCGTTCAAAAAGCTTCACTATCTTAAGAAAATCATCATTACTAGCAGCATAATTTCCATTGACTACACCTTCAAGTGTTAACCAACGAGCAATCTTTTTATCTTTAGCTAAACCTTCTAGGTTTTGTTCAATAAGATAACGTGTTACTAATGCACCCATACTTCCACTAACAAAATTAACTTGTTTCGCACCAGTTCGTTCCATAAGATGTTTACTATATTTAGCAACAATAAGTGCATAACGAGGAATCCCTCCTCCAAACTCTTCAGTAACATCTTCAATATCTTTTATATCTTGCTTTGTATAATAACTAGGTGGAGTATCACCATAATAACCGGTAGCAGCAAACACATTTGTTTTATTTTCATCTTTAGGATTATTAATAGTTGGTAGTCCTAAAAATGTAGGAATATCATCCATAAAACTTTCATGTTCATCTACTCCATAAACTGTATCTGTTTTTCCAGCACCATGCCCACTAAACCCATGCACATAAACTGTTACCGTATCATTTGGATTATGTGTTTTATTTAAATCTACAAATGCTGGAGGTAAAATATCTACTATTTTAGCCTCTGTATCATTTTTATCTTCTGTATCGACTATTTGTCTATTACTATTATTGAGATCACCAACTAATGAATTTCTTGCATCTTCACTACAACAACTATCTGCAGATACATTACCACAGCCACTAAAAGCCATTACCACTAAACACCATACTACTATCTGTTTCATATCTTCCCCTATTCTTTCTATGATAAATTCCTGAATATATTATAAAAACTTATATGTTTTATAATTTTCATAATGATGATAGCATACTCTTTATAATTAGAATAAAAAATAAAAAATATAGAGTTAATACAAAATCATATTTTAAGGTTAAAAATATAAATCTCTTTCAGATATAATGTCAAGAGAATTTTAGGGAGTTGGCTACGATGAGAGATAACTATGGCATTGATATTTGGGGTGATGACAACTTTATTATAAAGAACAATACAGTTAACATAAACTACAAAAATCAACACTCACTACTCGAAATAACAAAACATATTAGAAATGAAGGCTATAAGGGACCTCTTTTACTTCGATTTCCTCACTTAATAAAAAAACAAATCTCTACACTTTACCATGAATTTAATCGTGCAAAAAGAGAGTTTAATTACCAAGGAAATTTTCAAGCTGTCTTTCCTCTAAAAGTCAATCAACTACCAAATTTTGTATCTGCCCTTATAGAAGTTTCACAAGAGTTTAACTATGGATTAGAAGCAGGAAGCAAAGCTGAACTACTTATAGCCATAACACATACTCCTATGGGTGCACCCATAACCGTCAATGGATTTAAAGATAAGGAGATGATTTCACTCTGTTTTATCGCAGCAAATATGGGTCATAATATTACCATTACCATTGAAGGTTTAGGTGAATTAGAAACCATTATAGAAGTAAATAGAGAGTTTAATGAAACAAAAGATATACCTATAATACCTAAAATAGGTGTACGAATAAGACTTCATAGCTCAGGTATAGGTGTTTGGGCAAAGAGTGGAGGCTATAGCTCCAAATTTGGTCTCTCTTCAACCGAATTACTTGATGCTTATGACCTTATTAAAAAACATAATTTACTTGAACAACTTTGGATGATTCATTTTCATATAGGTTCACAAATGTCAGAGATAGCTCCTCTAAAAAAAGCCCTACGTGAAGCAGGAAATATCTATGCTGATTTAAAAAATAGAGGAGCTACAGCACTCAATGCTGTAAACATAGGTGGTGGTTTAGCAGTTGAATACAGTCAACATGTTCATAACAAAGAAGTGAACTACTCATTAAAAGAGTTTGCCAATGATGTTGTATTTGTTATGAAAGAAATAGCAAAAAATAAAGGCATAGAAGAACCAGATATCTTTACCGAATCAGGAAGGTTTATTGCAGCTAGTCATGCTGTACTTATTGCTCCTGTACTTGAACTCTTTTCACAAGACTATCATGAAAAATCTTTACGACTTAAAGAGCTAAATCCACCACTTATTACAGAACTTAATGAACTCTGGATTTCACTTAATCGAACCAATGCTAGAGAATATCTACATGATGCTCTTGACCATATGGAGAGTCTTCTAACTCTATTTGATTTGGGGTATATAGATTTAGAAGATCGTTCCAATACAGAAATTTTAGTTAATTTAATTATTAAAAAATCTATATTACTTCTTGAAAATGATGCAAGTAATGAACTAAAAAAATTACAAAATAAGATACAGGAACGTTATCTTCTAAATTTCTCCCTATTTCAATCACTACCTGACTTTTGGGGTTTAGAGCAACACTTTCCTATGATGCCTATAGATAAGTTAGATATAAAAGCAAGTAATCCTGCAACCATATGGGACATTACTTGTGATTCAGATGGAGAGATAGCATTTAATGACAATACCCCACTCTACTTACATGATGTCGATGTGACAAAAGATGAATATTTCTTAGCTTTTTTTCTAACAGGAGCCTACCAAGAAGTACTGGGTATGAAACACAATCTTTTTACTCATCCTACTGAAGTACTTATAGAGTTTGATGATAAAGGAGAATATCATATAGATAAACTCATAGAGTCTCAAAATATTATGGATGTATTGGATGAGATGAATTATAATAAAGTCTCTTTAGATAAAAAGCTCAAAGAGTTAATAAAAGAGTCTAATTTTATGAATGAAAAAGATAAAGTTAAGCTTCAAAATAAACTCAATTTTTATTTAAGCGAGAATAGCTATTTAAAAACTATTCAAGCCAATCAAGATTAGTTACACATCATATCCGTAACCATATCCATAGCCATAACCGTTTGATTTATTTTTTGATGTACTTTGGTTTAATACTATTCCAACATTTTTTATATTACTCTTTTTAATAATACTATGTATAGCATCTACATAAGGTGCTTCAGCATGGTTTTCTTTAAATATTATTATATTTAAATCAGTAAATTTCATTAAATGAATGGTATCACTAACCAATCCAACTGGTGCAGAATCAATAAAAATATAATCATAACGGGTTTTTAATATATCTAGTAACATATTAAATTTATTGGACAATATTAATTCTGATGGATTAGAAGGTATTGGTCCAGAAGTAATTACATGTAAATCTGGATACTTAGTCGAAAAAATAATATTTTGAATACTCTCTTTACCACTTAAATAAGAACTCATTCCTTTTTCATTCTTTAAGTCAAAATATTCATGTAAAGTAGGTTTACGTAAATCAAGGTTAAGAATAATTGATTTATAACCTGCCATTTGACATACAGCTGCAAGATTTGCTATTAGTGTCGTTTTCCCTTCATTTTCAACAGTCGATGTAGCCAGAATTATATTGGCTCTTCCATCCTCTTTTTTAGAAGGTAAATGACTTCTTAAACTACGATAACTTTCTGTAAATTCAGAGTTTGGATCAGCATATACTTCTACTTTAACTTTTTTATTTTTATGTAAAGGAATAATTCCTAAAAGAGGTAAATCAGTCAATGCCTCTAACTCTTCTTTATTTAATATCTTATTATTTGTACTTTTCAATATTACTGCTAAAATGATTCCAAAAAATAAACCCAATATTGGTGCTATAATTAGCATTAATGTACCTTTAGGTTTTATAGGATCAGTAGAAGCATGTGCATGATCAATAATTTTATAATCAGAAAGTGTAGCTACAATAATAAGCTCATTTTCAGTTTTTTTCTCTAATAGATAATTATACATATTTGAACTAACTTGATAATCTCTTTGAATATTTACAAGATTTTTTTCTTTTGTTGGTAAGTTCTTAATTTTATTTTCATAAATAGTTTTCTTATTTTTCAACAAAGATCTTTTTTTCACAATTGTTTCTCTAAGGTTTTCAATGTTACTTATAATTTTCTTTCTCAAACTATTTATTTTTTTCTTAACAATTATTAATTTTGGAAATTTAGAAGTATATTCAGTTTCTAATTCTTCTTTCTCAAATTGAAGTGTTTGTAAAATTGAAATAAGTTTAACCGTTGGTTGATCATTCAGCTCCATTAAAGAAGGTGCAATCGCATCTAAATTATCATTATGATTTATGAAATCTATAAGGTTTTCAATAAGTTTTTGTTGAAGTAAATTTTCAGATAATTCTATTTCTATATCACTAAATTTTTTAATATACGTTTTAGCTTGTGTACCAGGATCAATAACTTGATTATTAATTTTATAATTTTCTAATTTTTCTTCAGATATATTTAATGTACCTTTAGTATTTTTTAACTGTTTATCAATAAACTTTAATATTTTATTGTTTTGCTCATTTTTAGTTGTTATGCTCTGCTGAATAAAACTCTTTGATAACTCTTCAACGTACTGAGAACCTCTAGAAGGAATAGAATCTTGAAATGATATTTCAATTAATGGAGCTTTTGCATTAAGTTGGTGAATAGTTAAACTTTTACTAATAATCTCATCATAAACTTGTCTATAGTCCCCATGTAAAGTAAAAGAAATTTCTCCATTATTTATAGATTTTTTATTAACAGTAAATTTAAAAAAATTATTTTTAATTTCTTTTCCATATGGATATAATAATGTCTCATCTATTTTAACAACTGTTTTAAGAGATAGCAAATTTAGTAATTTGTCCAATACAGAGTGCTCAAGTCTAAGAGTAAAAGTATTCTCATCCTTCGGAATAATAATAAACTGCTTATTAACTATATCATTATTAAAAATTTCTATATTATCTATTGAAATAGGTGAATTCTCGTAAAGTTCAACCTTTTTAAAATTCTCATCCTTATAATAAGAAACTTGAAAATTTATTTTTTCTAATGCTTGTTTATTAATTAAAAATGTTTTTAAAATTTCAATCTCTTTATCTATTTGACTAGTTCCTCCAGACAATGAGTTTAATAAAAAATTATCAGGTGAATTGTTTTTATTTTTTGATTTTATTTCTAAGATACTGTTTGAAGTATATATAGAAGTACTAAAATAAAGAAATAGCGCCATCATAAGTGTTGTAATAAGCGTAGTAAGTAAAATTAACCATTTATAATTCACGATAGTCTTGAAAAGTTTGTCTAAATTGATTTGATCATTATTTATCTGCTTTTGCATAATAATATTAACCCCTTAAATAAATATTTTAATATTATATCATAGAAATAAACCGAAATAGATTATATTTCTAGATTTTATTTAAAATAATAATTAATTTGTTAAAAATATATTAATATGATTTTAACATTATATATAAGCTAAAAATTCAATATAATATAATATAATACAATAAAATATAATTTATACCAACAAGGAAATGTGTGAACAAATTACTAATTGCAATCTTTTTAACAAATATAGTCTATGGAGCTGAACTAATTTTTAAATCTTCATTTGAAGAAGGTGTGTACCTTTTGCCTCCTGATAGAGAAGGAAGTCTCAATACATCATGGCAAGATATAAAAGGATCAGATTATCCTGGATTCTCATGGCCTATTAAACTTCAGGGGGAAAAAGGTAAGTTTCAAATGATTGTAGATAGTAAAGATGTGAATAGGTATATAGAAAATAAAATTATTAGCACAAAAGATATAGACAATAATAATAGTCGAGTTCTTCATCAAATCATTAAAGAAAAAGAAAAAGAAAACTGTACTCAAGACCCTTATGTTATACATATTAATAAAGAACAGAAAAAGCTATATATAAGGTACTCTTTAAAATTTTCAAAAAATTTAAAAACAAAACTAGGAAAAGATGGTTGGCTAACATTCTTTGAATTTAAAACAGACAGTGACTATCGTGTTGCAATATATATATATGAAGACAAAAATGAAAAACTATATTGGTACGCACATGGAGACAATGTTGTTTTAGATGATAGACCATATAAAGAATTCTGGTCAGAAGAAAATAGAGATGTCAAGGTACCAACAGATCAATGGTTTGATGTAGAAATTTTTTGGAATAGAAGTAAGCATAGTACTGGTAGAGTTTGGATGGCTATTGATGGTAAAAAGGTTATTGACTATAAAGGTGCCACAAAATTAAAAGATAAAATTCATCAAATAATGCTCTTTACAAATTATTCTAATGCTCCCATTGAACAATGGGTTGATAATATTGAAATATGGAATGACTATCCTTGTGGTAAAGGTAAGAGTTGTCACAATCATCCTAAATAACCTCCTCATTAATATATTAAATTAAGTAAAAGTTTTATACTAAACATAAAAAATAAGGTACATGTAATGAATTTAAAAATTGCAAAATGGAAAAATAATGCTATATCACCAGTAATATTTATGATAGATGATATTGCAAATGTGGTTATGAAAAAGTCTCAGGACGATAATTTGTATATTGGAGAAGATTGGGGACATTTTTGTAAAGAAAAAAATTCTATGTGGGATTTTTTATATAACAACCTTCTAAGTAAATTCCCAGAAATTAAAACAACTTTCTTTTTAGTAACAGATTCAAGAGTACCCATGCGTTTAAATGAAAGCTATACTTACACTGAACCTATTGATAAAAATAAAAATTTTATGGAATTTTTACAGTATTTAGATAAAAAATCAAATGTAGAATTAGCTTATCATGGTACCTCACATGGAAAAGCAGCAAAAGAGTATGATGATTTCCTTCAAGAATGGGAAACTTTTAACTCCCTAGAAGAAGCTATTGGTCAAACCAATAAAGGAAAAGAACTTTTTAAAAAGGTTTTAGGACATTATCCCTCTGGAGGAAAATATTGTGGATATCAAGCAGGTGATTTTGGAGATGAATCTATTGCAAAGACCCAATTTAAATGGTGGTCATATAATTATGACTACTTAAAATGGGATAAGAATCATGATAATAAAGAGTATACTTTTGATTTAAATATGAATCAAGGAGTTGTTAATATTCCCACTACAGTTGATGCATCAACATTATCATTAAAAATAATCAAAAAACTTTTTAAACGTAAATATTTAAAAAGTTTATATCTCTTTCTTGTAAAAAGAAAAACAATAGAAGGACATATTGAATCACTTTATCAGAATAAAGAAGTTATTTCTCTTTATGAACACTCATCACCATACAGAACAGATAAAGTTATTCAATATCCAAATATTATCTCAGATATAGATAACTTAAACTATTTATTTTCTCTTTTATCCAAAAAAGATGTATGGTATGCAACATGTGATGAGTTAGCAAATTATTATATAGACAGAAATAATATAGACATAAAAATAAATAATAATAACTTTAAACTACTTTCTAAAACACCATTAACTGATCAAATTACACTATTATCGGATAGTAAACAAGAGCTTTATCTCTATGACTCAAAAGAAAATCTAATTCAAAAAAGTATTTCAAAAGAAAATAAGCAATTATTTACTTATAAATTTAAGATTAATGAAAACTATACAATTTTAGAAAATAAAATATAAAACTTCTCTATTACTAATAATATTTTTAAATATATTTTAAAAAAAATTCTTAAAATATATTTTTAAATACAAAAATTACAATTAAACATTATATAATAAATAATGTTGTAAAATGTTCTTTCTTCAATCTATTCAAAAGGAATTTAAAAAATGTTCATCCATCAATTCAAAGTATATCATACTATTTTAGTGAGTAAAAAATGAAGTACTTTATTAAACAAACATTACTTTTTATAGTAGTATTAGCATTATTGATTTTAGCACAATCTATCCATGACCCATTATATGTCTTTAAACAAGCAGATAGCCTAGCATTACCCTATGATGCAAAGGGTTTAGGTGTATTATTAGCATACTTAGGAGGATATATTACTGTAGCTTTCTCACTATATTTAATTCTTAGAATAAAATCAAAAAAGATTTTTTTCCTATTCTTATTTCTATTTTTTATTTTTTATGCTATTGATTTTTTTATGCAACTTATAGGAACATCTTATGGCTTTTCTTATAATGAATTTATTCTAGCTATGAATGAAGCTGAAAATGTTCATAATTTATTGAATTATTTAGATTATGTTGTTTATGCAATAGGAATGTCATTAATTTTTAGCATATTATTTTTAATATTAAGAATAAAGTTTTTTACTAAAAAATCTAAAACATCAAAAACTCTTCTTTTATTTATACTATTAGCATTTTTTGGAACAGCACTTCCTACATATACTATAGATCATATTACACACAAGATTTATCCAGCATTTACAAAAATTCCTGTTATATCTCTAGTCTACTTAAAACATAGACCACAAGTAAAAAAGAGAATTTTAGATGAAAATATTCATCCTTCTAAATCTAAATTTAAAAATATTATTTGGCTGATTGACGAATCAGTTACAGGGAGTTACTTATCTATTAATGGTTATGATAAAAAAACAACTCCTTATTTAGAAAGTTTAAATAAAACAGACAAAATGGTAAATTTTGGGATAGTTAACTCAGTAAGTAATTGCTCATCTTCATCAAATCTATCTCTACGTATAGGTCTAAATCCAAATACTTTTCCTGATTTTGATAAAAATATGTATGATTTACCAACTATTTTTCAATATGCAAAACGTGCAGGATATACAACGTGGTTACTTGATAGCCAAGCTCCAAAAGACTATTTACAAAATTATATGAGTCTATATGATAAAAAAGATATTGACAACTTTTTAACTTTAGAGAATGATACAGTACCATATACAAGAGATGAGAAGATGTTAACAAAAATAGAGAATTTAACAAAAGCACCAAATAAAAACTTTGTTGTTGTAGTCAAATTTGGGGCTCATTGGCCATATATTTTAGACTATGATACTCAAGAAAGTAAATTTAAACCAATTATTGAAACAACTTACGGAATGACCTTAGAAAATAGAAAGAAACAGATTAACACTTATGATAATGCTATTTTACATGCAACAGATAACTACTTAAAAAAATTAGTAGAAGGCAGCGATTTGTCTAAATCAATTATCTTTTATACTTCAGATCATGGACAAAATATTTTAGAAACAGATGTAAAAATAACACATTGTAATACAGATAATGTCATAAAGAATGAAGCATCTGTACCTCTATTTATTTTCCAAGACAAGGCAAAGGAACTTTTTAAAATCAATAAGAAAAATCCATACTATTCTCAAATTCAAATGTTTCCAACAACACTCTCATTAATGGGCTATAACAAAAAAGATATAAAGCCATATGGAAAAACATTATGGGAAAATTTTAATAATAGTGAAGATAGACAATTCTTTATCTATGTTACAGGAAAAATTCAAACTTACAAATAATTCAAACTTATAAATAGGGGATATAAAAATGAAGAAAATCATTAGTTTAAGTATATATTTAATGTTGACTACAGCACTTTATGCTGAAAGTATAACAGCTTTAGTTTCAGGAGATTCTATGGCTGGTTCAGTTAATACTGAAGAGTTAAAATATTATAAAATAGTAGCAAAACAAGGTCAAATATTAAATATCTCATTAACAGATGTAGTAGGTGATCCAGATTTATATTTAAAAATAGGTACAAAACCAACAAATATGGATTTTGATAAAGAATCTGATAACAGTGCAAATATGAAGGAAGAAAGTATCTTGACATTAGCAGAAGATGCAGATGTCTTTATTGCTGTTTATGGCTATGATACAGGTACATATACAATTAATGCAACATTAACTACAAGTACTACACAATCTATAATTTCAGATGAAGAAGTAAATAGTTCAGTTAATTTTGAAGAGATGAAGTATTATAAGATTGCTGGTAAAGAAGGTGATACTATTGATGTTCTTTTAACAGAAATTGTAGGTGATGCAGATTTATATATCAAAAGTGGTTCTAAACCAACAAAAGAAGATTTTGATGCTGAATCTGATAATGGTCCAAACCTTGATGAACTTTTATCTAAAACTTTAATTCAAGATTCAACACTATATATAGGAGTATATGGTTATCAAGCAGCAACTTATAAACTCAAAGCGACTGTATCAAGTGTAGAAGAGAAAATTACAAAAAGAATGTATGAAGATGCAGAAGATGGAAGTACTCTTCGTTGGCAAATTATTGACAATGCTCCATCTGGTGCAAAGGTTAGTAATATCTATGATAATGAAAAAATGAGCAAAGTTATTAATTTTTCTAATCCCAATGCTGCAGATTCAGATGAGAATGCTTATAGACTTGGAGGTCAATGGAATAATAGAGAAAATTTTAATATCAAATGGGATATGAAAACTACACAAGAGTATATTATTGATGTTGAATTAATTACTCAAAATGGTAACAAAGTACTAAGATACAGTGATTATCATGAAGATTATATTTCAGCAGATGAAGAGATTACTCTTGGATTAGGAAAGACATCAATAAATGGAGATTGGCATACTTTTCATAGAAACCTAGTTAAAGATTTACAATTGGTTGAACCCGATAATAATATAATTTCTGTTGAATCTTTTACCGTTCGAGCAAAAGGTTCTTTTGATAATATTGAACTTTATTCTGATCCATACAAAGTATATGAAGATGCAGAAGATCAAACTACTAATAAATGGAGTGTTTATCTAGGTGCTGATGCCAATACTACTTCTAATGTTTATGATAATGAGCGTCAAAGCAACGTTATCTCTTTAAATGGTGTTGACTATTCCAGTCAATATCTTATTGGTGGTTTTTTCAACTCTGCTAATGCATGGAAGGACAATACTCATAAAAATATTAAATGGAGTATCAAGCACAGTGATGATGCAATTATTCAAGTAAATGTAAACACAACACATGGAGAAAGATATCTTGAATATACCAATGATGACATCTCTATAAGCAGTATAGATGGCGATGAAATCATCTATGGAATTGGAAGCAATTCATCAAATGGAAAATGGCATACATTTATTCGTGATCTTTCAAATGATATTCAGACTTTTGAACCAAATAATCAACTTTTATCAGTAGAAGGCATGGTCATTTTGGGAAATACTAAAATAGATGATATTGAACTTTTTAACGTATCCTATCCAGCAAATCACAAAGCTGGTCTCTCTTTAACCTTTGATGATACAGATGTAACAGGCTGGTTTAGTCTGAGAGACATACTTTTAAAGTATCATGTAACACCTACATTTTTTGTGAGCTACTTTTCAGAATTTAATACAGATGAAATTAATAAATTAAAAACATTAGAAGCAGATGGTGATGAAATCGGTTGTCATACATTTACTCACGGTGGGATTGAAAGAGATTATGGTAATGACCCAGCTCGTATTGATGAGTATATTAATGAACAAATTATACCAGCACGAGATGCAATGGTTGCTGCTGGATTTAATCCTAAAAGTTTTGCACATCCGTATGGTGAAACTGAAAAAAGTTTTGATACTGCAATCAGAAGCTACTTTCCTTATTTAAGAGGTCTTTCTGATGCACGAGGAAGACTGGTACAACGTGATGATATATTTTTTAAAAAAGGTAATCCTTATAATATGTTGGTTGCTACGACCATAGATAATGGATATCGTGACTTAGAACAAATAAGAGAAGCCATGATAAGAGCACGACAAAGAGGTGAGATTATTTCTCTTTATGGTCACTATATTAAAAATGATTACAACACAGCTTATATTGTTCCATATGATGAATTAAAGAAAATTTTAGAAATGGCCAATGAAATAGGATTGCAGTCTTATACTTACAAAGAAACCTTTAGATTAGGAGAAAATATTTAGTTAATAATTATTTAAATTTTATATTTAATTTAATATTTTAATCATAAAATATATTGCTCATGGTATATTAATATTTAATGTTGTATAATGTTGTAATTTACTAATGGAGTATATTTAATATGAAAGAAATTTTAAAAGGTACATTTATAATATTTGTATTTAAAGTATTAGGAGCAATTTCCCTTTTTTTAACATATATTCTTATTCCTAGATATTATGGTGTAGAAACTTTTGGTATATATAATTTAATTTTTGCAATGATGTTAATTGGAACAGTTATTGCAAGAATTGGCTTAGACACCTATGTTTTACGTATCTTACCATCCATGAAAGATCATGATAAAATTTCACTTTTTTTAAAAGAAGTTTTTAAAATTATAACCATTGGTGCGATAGTTGTCAGTATAATCATCTTTCTCTTATCTGATATATTTAATCAATATATTTTTAAATCTATTGATGCATCAAATTATTTAATTGGTTTAACTTTAATTATTTTACCCTATACTTTTTTTAATGTATTACCTGAAGTTTTCAGAGGTTTTGACGAACTTAAATGGTATTCATTTTTTAGAAACCTTTCTCAAAACTTTACTATTGCATTATTATTATCCATTACAATATTAACATCGACGCTTTATAGCCCTATCTATATTCTTTATGTTGCGATTACATCTATTACCTTAATAATGATGGTGCTTATTTACTTCTTTTTAAAGAAAAATAAAATTAATTTATTTTCAAAAGGTAAATATCAAGAAAAAATTTTGAAACACTCTTATCCAATGTTTTTAGCAAGTTCTATTATGTTTATAATGGGATATGTAGATAGTTTCATGATTTCTTATTATTTAGATGAATATCAAGTAGGAATATACAATGCCTGTATTAGTCTCTCAATGCTACTTACTTTTGTTCCTATTGCTATTGGTGGATTTATTTCACCTAAAGTTTCCCAAGCATATTCTAAAGGTAAACACTCAGAAGTACAACAAATATTTAAAAACTCATTAATTATTATTACCATAGTTACCCTACCAATCTTTGCAATTATGTACAATTATTCAGAGTTTTTTTTAAACCTATTTGGTCCTGAATTTACAGTAGCAACAGTCACATTACTTATTACGAATATTGCATTTTTATCAGAAGCACTCTCTGGTCCAGTTGGATTTATATTAAATATGACAGATAATCAACATACCTTTATGAAAATTCTTATTATTGCTCTTCTAATTAACATAACTTTTAATGCCATCTTAATCCCTATTTATGGCATAAATGGAGCTGCAATAGCATTACTATTATCTATGTTTTTCTGGACGATTTCTAGCTTTGTTGTATTAAAAAGAAAAGAGATAATATGAATTTAAAACTATTTCTTTTTTATTCTATTGGATTTTTAATACTCTATTTAGAACCTATTTCCATGGGAGGATTAACCTTTGGAATCTTATGGAAACTAGTATTAATGTTTTTAATTATCATTCAATTACTTTTAACAGCAAAAAAATTAGGTAATGGTGAGTTATTTGTCTTTTTCTATATGTTATTGGCATTTAAAATGCTTTTTAATTATTCTATTCAAGATTACCCTATTGAAACCATTACATTGTCCGTTAAAACATTTATGTTCCCATTACTATATTTATATTTTTTAAATAATTTTAAGAAAGAGACCCTACTCTTTTTTCTAAAACATTATGCAATTTTAATTATTTTGTCATTTGTCCCTTATATACTGGGCATCCTAACACCTATGGGAGTAGGATACGATTTAAGTATTTATGGTCACGATGGAGAACAGGGGCTGGTTGGTCCTTTTTTAAAACCCCATTCTGCCTCTATATCATTAGCCTTTGCTATGATTGTTGTAACGGCTCATATTAAAAGTGAAAATAGTTTTACTAAAAATTTATTTTATATAGGGTTAATTATCTTAGGTTTTTATGCCTTAATAGAAACCTATGTACGAACTGGAATAGTAATTTACTTAGTTGCATTACTCTATTTTTATTTACAAAATATCAATATGAAAAAAATAATATTGATAATAGTTACAATATTTTCTTTAGCTGGTGCAGGACTTTACCTTATGCAAACAAGTGACATTGTTAAGATGAGATTAGAAGATAAAAATATATATGTAAAACAAGATGAAGTAGGTTCAGGTCGATTCACATATTGGCGTTCAGCAGTAGAAAACTGGTTAAATGATGAACCTTTAGTCATTCTTGTTGGATTAGGTGAAGAGTATGGTATGGATAAAATGCTAGTTTCAGCTGGAATGCGAATATTTGCACACAATGAATTCTTTCAGATGCTACAACAAGAAGGACTTATTGGTTTTTCATTTTTTCTTCTAGGACTATTTTTTATATCTCGTTATATATCAAGATATAAATATTCCATCTATCACAGAGATGCAAAGGCAGTTTTCTTGGGCATGATAACCATGATGTTATTTCAAGGTGGATTTTATTTTAATATCGTCTTTTTTCTAAGTATCTATCTGGTTCTTCTTAAATTAGATATTACGAATAACGAAAGGATTTTAGCGTGATAATAAAAGATAAAAAAATATTGGTAACACTTTCAAAACTTACTTTAACCAGTGGAGTAAGCTCTTTTTGGAATGCATTATTTAAAAGTTTTAACCATTATGAGGACATTAATTTTAAAACATTAGAAATTGGTGGACATGGATACAACCTACTCGGCCCTATAATTGACCAATGGAGATTTAACAAAGCATTAAAGTCAGACATCTCTTTTGCTTGTCTTAATCCATCACTAATCAATAGAAGTTTTTTTAGAGATGGTATGTTTGCTAAACAATTGGCTAAAAAAGGTATTCCTTTTGTTGTGTTTTTTCATGGATGGGAAACAGATTTTCAAGATAAAGTAGATGAAAAATACAAATCATTTTTTTTAAAATCTTTTGGAAAAGCAGAGAAAATCTTTGTTCTCTCAGAAGATTTCAAAAACAAAATTCTTGAATGGGGCTATACAGGTGAAACCATAGTCGAACTTACCAATGTAGATGCTTCTCTTATTGATAATTTTTCATATTCTAAAAAATTAGAAATTATTAATAACCAAAAGGTTATTAAAATTCTTTTCTTAGCACGTATTATAAAAGAAAAAGGTGTTTTTGAACTCATTGATGCTGTAGAAAAGCTTTCAAAGAAAAGAGAAAACCTTGAACTGATCATTGCAGGTGATGGTGCTGATTTTTTACGTTTAAAAGAGAAAGTAGCCAAATATAAAAACATCCGTATAACCGGTGATGTTCAAGGTGAAGACAAAGTTAATCTCTTTAAAGAGAGTCATCTCTATGTTTTACCAAGTTACACCGAAGGTTTACCTATCTCTGTTTTAGAAGCAATGTTATTTGGATTACCTGTTATTACAACAAAAGTGGGTGGTTTAAAATATTTTATTGAAGAGGGGAAAATGGGTTATTTAGTAAAACCTAAAAATACAAATGAACTAATTGAAAAAATTGAATACCTTATAGACAACCATGAAAAGATGGTTGAAATTTCAAAATACAATTTTGAGTATGCACAAAATCATCTAACCAATGATGAGATGGCAAAAAGATTATATATACATTTTAAGGAGCTACTCTCTTGAATAGTAAAAACACAATAGAAAAATACTTATTAAAAGATTCTCTTGCAACACATGATCCATATGATGTTTGGATAACAGAATCTGGAAAAAAAATAAAACAATTTTATTATAAACACACACGTTTAGGTATTTTACCTGCTGGTCTCTTAACCATTTATGATTACTACATCAACAATAAAACACGTATTGGGTATAAAAAACAAGAGTATCCACTTGTTCGTGGTCAAGCAGCATTAACACTCTTAGCACTTTACAAAAAAGAGCCTAAAGAGGTCTATCTTGAGTATGCACGTAAGCATATAGATTGGCTCTTAGAAAATAGTTCAAAAGGTTATAGTGGATATTGCTGGGGATTAAATTATGATTGGGTCTACTCCTCAGAAGAGATTTATGATAAAAATATGCCATTTTCTACACATACACCCTACCCACTAGAAGCAATGGTCGAGTATTATCGAATTACCAAAGATGAAAGTTTACTCGCCCCTAT